>SDBT01004972.1_pt1 | contig 22438 bp, 16 predicted proteins | sample 2277101 | NCBI WGS metagenome assembly SDBT01 (sample SAMN10404973, study PRJNA504765) | marine sediment metagenome | isolation source: marine sediment core GS10_PC15, 103 cmbsf | place: Arctic Ocean: Southern Knipovich Ridge | collected 2010 | reverse complement strand
CTTATAATCCTAGATTTGGGAAAGAATGAATTAGTTACTATACCAAGTTCAATAGGGTCTCTCTCTTCACTAGAAATATTAGATTTAAGTGGAAACAACATAGAACATATACCAGAAACCATAGGTAATTTATCATCTCTTCAAATTCTGGATCTCTCCAGGAATAAATTAGAAAATCTCCCAGAATCAATCACCCTAATCTCATCCCTAAAGGAATTTTACCTAAGTAATAATGACCTTTCGGATTCAGCCATTAACATTTTAAAAAGGGTAGAATCAAATGGCACAAAAGTATTTTATTAAATTGACATTTGTTAATAATGAGGTTAGAATAAATATACTCTATGGAAGTAAATTAAAAAGTAATAATGTCATAATAGTAATTTAACAAAAATGCAATTCCAATTAATTCATATATTTTTTAATGGTAAATAGAAATGACTAAAGCTAAAGCAAATAATATAGAGATTGAATATGACACATTTGGAAGTCCATCATCAAAACCATTACTTTTGGTAGCGGGTCTTGGTACTCAGATGATATGGTGGCGAGAAGAATTCTGTGAAAAACTCGTGGATAAGGGATTTTTTGTAATTAGATTTGATAACAGAGATGTAGGACTCTCAACTAAAGTTTCAGCACCGTATAACCTACAGGATATGGCCGATGATGCCATAAGCCTTTTAGATGCTCTAAACGTCGATAAGGCTCATATTTGTGGTGCTTCGATGGGCGGAAGTATTATACAGGAAATGGCAATTAAATATCCTGCCAGAATTTTGAGTCTAACTTCAATCATGTCCACTACTGGAAGAGCTGGTCTTCCACCGCCCAAGCCAGAAGCTATTAAACTATTGATGATGCCGGCACCAGAGGAGCGAGATGGTTATATTGAATATTATGAAAATCTTTGGCGCGTTTTACATGGCACCGGGTTTCCATTTGATGAGAAAGAAGGGCGAGAAATGGCAGCTAAATCATATGATCGTAGCTTTTATCCCCCAGGTATAGATCGACAGGTAATGGCAATTTCAACGAGTGGGAGTCGGAAGACCAAACTTGCTTCGGTAAGTGTTCCTACACAAATAATTCATGGTGGAGATGATCCGGTTGTTTCTGTTGAAGGTGGAAAAGATACCGCAGAAACAATACAAGGAGCAGAATTGCTAATTATTGAAGGTATGGGACATGCATTACCACGTGAAGCTTGGTCGCAAATTATAGATGCGATTTCAGCAAATGCTGATAAGGCTAAACCTTAACCGAGAATTGAATAGATATCTTCCTATTGAATTTCATATAATTCTTTTATTTCCTCCACAGTCGTTACATCTTTTGGTCCTTTTTCAAGGCGAAACCTTTGGAAAACAGGGAATCTAAGACTATATCCTAATGAGGAAAATTTATCACTAATAGTTATTTCATCACCAATAATTTCTATGACAAATTCGGGTTTTAGCCATATATCTGGCGTATCATCACATTTAACATAATTAGGTTTCCGTGTAACTTCATACTGTTTTACTTCTTTCATTAATGTGCTCATAATTTCATTAGTCCACCCTGAAGCAATACGTGTAAAAGCTTCAAAATTGTCATTGTTTTTATCATAAACAGCACCTATATAGGTACCATAAACTCCTTTCCTTCGACCTCTTCCATAAAACGCTCCTATCAATACGACATCAACAGAATCTTTCAACTTTCCTCCTTCTAAGCCTTTCAATTTGATCCATAAAAAACCACGATTTCCCGCTTGATAAATTGAACCTTCTTGAATTGATTTCGCCATGATCCCTTCTGTGCCTTTTTCTCTCGCCTCATTAAAGAAATCCACTAATTCATTAGTATCATTTATACTAGCAGATTTCACGAGACGTAACTCATCACTTTCTTTAACAATTTCTTCAAGTTTTGCCCTTCTCTCCGGAAGGGGGCTATCAATATAAGACCGATCTTCGCATTTTAAAATATCAAATAAAAACAAACATACTGGAATTTCTTTTGAGACTTCTTCAATTGAATATTTCCGCCTTCTTTTGCTTAAAACCTGAAAAGGAAGCATTTTCTCATAAAAATGATCCATAGCGACAACTTCACCCTCAATTATGACATTTTCTGAACTAATATTTTTTCTTATAACTTCACACACATCTGGATATTGTTCAGAAATATCTAGTAAACGTCGGGAAAACAATAAAATATCCTTGCCTTGTTTATGAATCTGTAACCTTTCGCCATCCAATTTATATTCTGCAATCATAGGAGAGCCTAATTTATTAATAATATCAACGTAAGGTACTCTAGAAGCTAACATCATTCGTATTGGAATCCCATAAGTGATTCCTATTTTTTTAATCTCCTCAAGACCTTTTAATGCCAATATTTTTGTTACCTCTCCTAAATCGGGATGCAGATTATATGCATTCTCAATGAAATCCCGGTTTTCTTTTGTTCCTGTAAAACCTACCGCTAACCCATCTATTATTGTTTGTGTAGATACTCCTACCCTTAGGGTGGATATTATTATACGTAGAAGATACTTTGTTTCCAACGGATCTTTCATTAAACCTCTTAATATTCCCAATTTGACATCATGAGATCCACTCCCTCCAGTTTTGGCAATTTTTTTTAGCTCTGCGTATAAATCTGTAATTTCTATTGAATCAATTTTAGAACTATCGTTCTCAAAATCAAATATGGATTTCTGCTTCTTTTTTTTTGACAAGATTAATTCTGCGGTTGCCCCAATGTCTCCTTTTTTAACTAATATCTCTTTAATCTTAGTTTTATTTATCCCTGAATGAAGAGATAGGGCTTCTATTATCATTTTTTCAGCAATACCCATCTTTGGAAATTGTTTTATATTGGAAACCAATTGACCTTGTAATAAGTAAATAATTTTATCTAACTCATCATAATCATTTTTCAGCTTTATTTCCTTAAAAAAATTGGCTAAAATATCAGTCATTTCGAGTCTCTTAGAAGTATTTTCCAATTTGGAGAACAATTGCGCTAACTCATAGAATTTCATAAAATTCACTAATTAAAATATATTATTTAAACATAATATTTTCTTTCTTGTCTTAATAATATCTGAGAATATTAAAAATCCTTGTTTAAACCACTATAAAAAATTAAGAAAAAAAGAATTATAATAATTTTGAAAGCTCAACAAATTTATTTTTAATTTCAGTTTTTATAGTTGGACTAACACTTGAAAAAGAATTAGAGGTAAATTTTATCATACCTTCATTTATAGAAAACTGACAAACTGGACCATCAAGCATTTCAACAGCGTAAGTTCCATCTGGTTTTTTACTAACCCATACATCATCATAATGATCTAATACTGCTTTAATAACAAAAGCTATTTTAGCTTCTTCAAGAGGTTTTTCTCCTACTGCAACTTCTTCTTTAGTATCATATTCGCTCGCAACAGTTCCTGATTTGGAGGAGGATGGGGGTTTATCATCGAAAGGTTTGACAACTGGTTTGGGTAATACTCTTTTCGACTCCACAGGAACTGGTTTTGGTTCAGGCTTAGGTTTAGCTGCAGGTGTAGGTTTGGGCTTAGATGCCGCAGTATCAACGCCTGATGTGGAAAAAGTAACAATAAAGTTTTCTAGGCTTTTGAATTTTCTATTCAATAAATCTTGAAGTTCACTGTTTAATTCATCGGTTTGGGGGTCTCTACCTATTTTACGTTCATCAATCTCTTTTATTGTTTTGATATCGCGTCCAATAATACTTTTTCCCACTGTGAATCCATGACCTTTAAGAGATTGTGCTTGTCTTAGAGCAGTTCTACGTGCTACTAAGCCTTGCTTTGCTCCATGCCATAACCACACTATTAAAGAAGACTCGTCTAGAATTATAACAGAGCGATCACTTATAAGGTGTTCTTTCCCCCATTGAATTGGTTCAGAAACACCTCCTTCCAAGACATTAAACATTAATGCGAAATCCATTTGCTTTTCTCAACACTTCAATTTTTATTTTCTATTCTTATTAAATTATTATTATAAAAATAAAATAGAGTTAGATAATTTAAATTATATGAAAAGTAATTTAAGAATAGAATTCTAATATAAAATTTCTATATCTTTTCATTTCTGAATATGAAAAGAAATATAGGGATATAATTAATTAATGAAATTATAGATAATAATAAATTCTTTAGATGTGATTTTGTGAGCAATAAAGTTTTAAAACTAACCATCCCAAAAGGTAGTTTACAAGAAGTCATTTCAGATTTCTTCAAACGTGCTGGCATGAAATTATCTTATGCCTCAAGTAGAGATTACCGACCCTCAATCAGTGATCCTGAGGTTTATGTGAAACTTCTTAGACCACAAGAAATTCCAAATTACTTGGTTGGGGAAGACGAGTTTGACTTGGGGATATCTGGTATAGATTGGGTAAAAGAAACAAATGCTGATGTTGAAGTTATCTTAGATTTAGAAATTGGGGGTGTCAAAATAGTTTTTTGTGTCCCTACTCTATGGGATAACATCGCATCATTAGACGATGTCCTCCTAAAATTCTCTAATGAAGATCGAGTATTTAGAATTTCAACAGAATATTTAACATTGTCTTTGAACTATATAAAAAATAATCCAACGTATAAAAAACTCTACGGTGATAAAGCACCTATAGTAATCACTCCTTGGAAAATTTGGGGAGAAAATGAGAAAGTTAAAATATTTTTATCCTTTGGAGCAACTGAAGCAAAACCACCAGAGGAAGTGGATGCCATTATTGATAATACACAGACGGGATCAACCTTAAGAGCAAATAATCTTAAAATTGTTGATGTCATCGATACCTCTACTGCGGTGTTGATTGCAAATAAAAATGCGTTAAAAGACGAATGGAAGCAAGAAAAAATAAAAGACTTAAAAGTCCTTCTAATGGGCGTAATAGAGGCTTCAAAAAAACTTCACATCTTCATGAATGTTCAAGAAGAAAACCTGAAAAAAATACTAGCAGAATTACCCGCATTAAAACGCCCAACTATTTCAAAACTGGCAGGAGATGATACCGAAGGATGGTTTGCAATTAACACTATCATTAAAAAGGACGACTTTTTAAGCCTTATTCCTAAATTAAGGAAATATGCCCAAGGCTTAGTCGTGCATGAACCGAGACAAATATTACCCCTCGAGCAAATAGAAAAAAATGGTTGATTTTTTTGAATTCTCTTAAAATTATTAATTCTGATCAAATTACAGAGAGGAGTGTTTCAGATTTTATTCCTCGGACAGAAACAGAGTTAGATTCAATAAGAGAAACTGTGACAGAAATTATTAATGAAGTAAAAGACAAAGGCGATAATGCCCTTATTAGATTTACAAAAAAATATGACAATGTTGAGTTGAATACTTCTGAAATAAAAGTCACTAATCAAGAGATTGAAAAAGCATATGAACTTATTGATCAAGATCTCCTAGATGCCTTGAAAACAGCAAAACAAAACTTAATTAAATTCCATGGGGCTCAACTTAAGAAGGACTGGTTTATTAAGATTGCAAAGGGAGTTAGAGCTGGTCAAATTTATCGCCCTCTTGAAACGGTAGGAATATATATCCCCGGAGGTCGAGCCATTTATCCTAGCACAGTATTAATGACTGCCACTCCAGCTTTTATAGCAGGTGTTAAAAGAATCATATTATGTTCTCCGCCACAGAAGGATAGTAAGATTGCCCCAGAAATTCTTGTAGCTGCGAACGAATTTGGTATAAGGGAAATTTTTAAAGTAGGAGGAGCACAAGCTATAGCTGCAATGGCCTATGGTACAGATAATATACCAAAAGTTCAAAAAGTAGTAGGTCCCGGAAGTAAGTGGATTAATGTTGCTAAACAACTATTATCCAATATTATTGCTATTGATACACCAGCAGGCCCCTCTGAAATTCTAATCATAGCAGACAATTTAGCTAATACTAATTATGTCCTAGCAGATTTAATTTCGCAAATTGAACATGATCCCGATAATATTGGAATCGTTGTCTCAGATTCAATGGAATTACTTTCAGAGATTAATAATAAATTATTTCCATATATTGAAAAATGTAAACGAAAAGAAATTATCAAAGAAGCATTAAGCAACTCAGTGCTCATAAAATCAAAAGATTTAGATGATTCTGTGAGAATAAGCAATATTATTGCACCCGAACACTTGGAAATTTTAATTAAAAATCCTAAAGAAATAATACCAGATATTAATAATGCAGGGGCAATATTTATTGGGCCTTATTCTCCAGTACCTTTAGGTGATTATTCTGCAGGAACTAATCACGTTTTACCTACAGGAGGAAATGCTAAAAAATATTCCGGATTAAATGTTTTTGAATTTATGAAAATCATTGATGTGCTTGATTGTAATGAAGAGGGGTTAAAAGTTCTTAGTAAAAGTGCAACTAAAATAGCTGAATTTGAAGGCTTTTTTGCTCATAAAAAATCTATCGAAGAGAGATTAAATAATCTATTGAAAAGAGATAAAGACAAGAAATAAATTATTATCTTTATTAAATTATATTAAGATTATTTTAGAAATACCATTTAAATAATAAAATTCAAGCTATAATTTAGGTAATATCAATGAATTTAGATGAATTAGTAAGAAAAAATATCAAAAAACTTTCAGCATACGAGCCAGGAGAGCAACCAACTGAAGATGGTTGGATTAAAATAAATACTAATGAAAATCCTTACCCCCCGGTCCCAGAAATTTTGGAGGACATAAAAAATGCTGTTAATGACAAAATTAAAAGATATCCAGATCCTTCTGCTCTTGAAGTACGTAAAGCTATACTAAATTTACTTTTAAGAGATAAAGATACTTTAACTAATAGAAATACAGTTATTATTGGAAATGGATGTGATGAGATATTAGATATTATTTTCAAGGTTTTTATAGATCCTGGTGATGAGGTAGTATTCTTTTATCCCTCTTATGGAATGTATACAGTATTAGCGTCTCAATATAATGCTAAAGGTATTGAAATAAAATTAAATGAAGACTTTTCGATTCCTGAGTCTGCATATAGCGCAAAAGGTAAGTTAATGTTTATCAATTCTCCAAATAATCCTAATGGAAAAAGCTATGGAAATGCAACTATTTTGAAATTATGCAGTACTTTCCCAGGCATCGTTGTAGTAGATGAAACCTATGCAGATTTCTCGGATAAAAATTGTCTTTCACTATTGAAAAAGGTAAAGAATTTAATCGTCGCTCGTACATTTTCGAAGAGCTTTTCTCTTGCTTCTTTACGATTTGGATATGCCCTTGCAGATGCGACTATTATTAAGGAAATGAACCGAGTAAAATTACCCTATAATACAAACTATTTATCGCAAGTTGCAGCTATATCGTGTATTAAACATAGAAATAAGTTATACACACAAAATGAAAAAATCATAGAGGAAAGGAAAAGGTTAACCGAAATTCTTAATGGATTCAATGGAGTTAAAGTGTTACCTTCAGACGCTAATTTTATCTTTGTCAAGTTTGATGATAAATCAATTGCTTTGAAATTTGTATGGGATCTAAAAGATAAACATAAAATCCTAATCAGACACTTTAATAAGCCCGGTCTATATCAATATATACGAATCTCTATTGGTACCAAAGATGAAAATAATAAGTTTTTAGAAGTCTTTGAAGAACTTGCTAGCAAATATCTTTAAATTCTTACTTAGAATTACAAAAATATTTTATATTTAACCACATATCTTTATGTGATCAATTACCAATTTTTAGGAAAAAACATTTTCGCGGGGTGAAAAGGAAATCTCACTTTTTTATGGAAAGGAAGATAAAAATGCAATTGAATGTCTTAATTGTGGATATAAGATTGTAGAACCTTATCCTAAAGATAAACTTTGCCCAAAATGTCATATGAATTATCTTAATTTAACAGAACCGACTATTGATAAAAAACAAAAAAGTAAGAAAAAAAAGAAAAAGAAAAAGAAGGGAGATAAAGGAGAATTAGAATCTCTACAAAAACCTCAACCAAAAGAATTTGAAACTAAAGAAACTAAACTCCCATCAAAATTAGAGGGAAAGGTCAAAGTAAAGAAAAAAAATCAAGATTTATCCTTAGAAATAGAAACCATAGAAGTAGAAAAAATTGAGTTAAAAAAAGGAGAATATATAAAATTAATTGGAATTACTTCAGTTGATAGAATTGACTTATTTTGTAGCAATAATAATTTAGAATATCTTTTAGAATTAACAAATAATTTAAATTTAATTGCAACCGGCATATTAGGCGGAGAACTTGATAAAATGCTGCTTATTTCCGAGGATAATAAAGAAGAAAAATGCCAATGGTATATAAAAAATAATTTAATTTATATGTTATACGGTATTTTTCCGGATAAGAAAGGTAAATGGTTTCTTGAACAGATGTCGAATCATTTCTCAGAATTACTGCAAAATAAGGATATAGATAAGCTTGAGAAACTGGAAAAATACAACATTGAAACCGAATTTAAAGGGAGAGTAAAATATCTAATAAAAGAATATCTTAAGTTGCAAGAGGTCTTTACAGACGACGATATTTCCTATGTAGAAGATAAGATAAGAATAGATTATACCGGTTTATCTTCAAAATCAATTGGTGTAATATCATTGTTATTAGGAGATGAATTAAATGTAGAAGCCCCTGGAGTATTTGATAATCCCGAAGAAGAAAAAGAGATGAAAGAGTCAATGCTAACTGCTAAGATTGAAGCAATCGCGGCAAATACACAGGGAAATACTGGAGCAACCCCTAAATGGATAGCGGTCAAACTTGGATTTCAAAACTATAGATTTTTAACTTTCAAGAAATTTCAGAATGATTTTTTCTTATATTTTTTGTCAGAAGGCAACCTGGAAAAAATTAAAATAATAGAAGATCAGCTAATGCCCTACATAAGCCACGTTGTAGATAAACCATTTACTGGTAATTTACGACCTTTTAATAAATTAAGAATGACTTTAATAGATCATTTTATGGAGACCCGTGAATTCTCTTAGAAATATCACTCATTTAACTTATTTTTTTAAGAAATTTCATAGTAAAAAACAAAGAGAACAAAATAATAATTGAGACGACGTAATAAGGTAAGAAAACTTCAATATCACCTAAAAAACAAATGAAAATAGGACCTATCGCTCTAAAAAAATAACCCAATGTATTATTAAATCCAAAACCTGACGCTTTTGATTTTGGATGGTTTTCTTCTAAATATTTTGATAAATATGCATTGCCACTAGTCTCTAATAAAGCGAATCCAATACAGCATGATATACTCACAAATAAAAAGAAAATAAAGCCACGATCTATGAAAAATAGAAATACTGATGAGATAATTATTATTTGACCAACCATCATAGTTTTTTTATAGCCTATATGGTCTGCTAAAAGACCTCCAATTACAATGAATACAGCATATAATAAAACTACAAGAATCAATGTGTAGGTCGCTTCGATTTGATTCAATTCATAGTAAATCTGAATTATCCATATAATGTAAGGATAGATTCCAAAAAACAAAAACCAGCGAAACACGTTTATAGCTACTATAAATTTAAATTGTTTTTCTTTAAGAATAACTCTTATTTCAGACAATTTTATTAGTTCCATCAACTCGGGGACATTATTATTGTCTTGAGATGAGATGGATTTTAGGGGATCTTTTAAAAATAAGATGATAATTATTAGAGATATTAAAGCTAATATAGCTGCGATTAAAAATATTGATCTAACTCCTAAAAAATATGAAAATAAACCCCCAATAATAAAGCCTGCAAAAAATCCTATCGTAATTGAAAGAGAATATAACGCCATCCCTTTTCCATGTTGATTTTCTTTTCGATATTGGTCTGCGATCATAGCCTGTATTATTGAACTATATCCACCTATGCCCTGAATAGCTCGAGATATAATTAATTGAACAATATCTTGAGACAAAAAGCATAAAATTGTCCCAACAGTATAAATTACTACGCATATGATGATCATATTTTTCCTTCCCAATTTTTTATCACTAAGGTTCGCAATTGGAAATTGGAATAATGATTGCGTTAAAGAAAATATTCCTACGACTATACCATAAGCAGTAAGTGTTCCTGCTATACTTAAAACAAAATTAGGTAACCCTATGTCAATTATACTGACTTGGACAAATCTAATAAAATTTGCAAATAAAATAATAAGTAAAAAAGATTTAGCTTTTCTCTTTATTTTTTCATTTTGTAAATTTTCCATCTACTTTAAGTTAATCAACTAGAACTTATAAAAATGATTTCAGAAATTTATTGAGTTAAGTATCTTAATTACTTCTTTTTTTTCTCTTTAATTTTATCCATTCTCTCTTTTAATTTCTTTTTAGTATATGCTACGGATTTATTCTTAGCAGCTAATAACATTTCTCTCAGATTATTTGATAAATTTTTATCCGATTCTAAAGTTTCAATTTGCAAATTAAAGTTTTTTCTGGTATTTATGGCACCACATCTTTCACAATAGATAGTACCCTCTTTAATTAAGAAGTCAATGAGCTCTTCTGGAATATTCCATCCGCATTCCTTGCATTCCATAAACGAAGGAATTTTATTTTCTGAAGTCATATTTTTATATTTTACAATTAAGAAATGATTTTTAGCATTATTAATAATTAATATTATATTAAATATATAGTAATAAAATTTATTCGACACTATTATTATGGCTTCTTCACCACGAAAGATTTACGAAGAATTCTTAGATAAAAGTCTTGATAAAAATTCGGCAGTACTCCTTCTAATCTCATTAATCGAGAATGTAGAGGACAATGAGGTAAGGTTTGACTCAATCAAAATTCTTAAAAAAATTGAAGCATTGGATGATAGAGTTTTTAAATTATTGGAAAATCTGCTTGTTTCCGATTCTAATGAAAAAATTCGTAATGAAGCCTGTTTGTATATTCAAAATCATTTTCTTTATAAGGCTTCAGCTCCTATGAAATGGGCTATTCAGCACGAAACGGATTACAACTGTACTATTAATATTATAAAAACATTGTCAATGATTAACGATGCTGAATCTAAATCAATTTTAATTAACGAATTGAATAAAATAAAAATACGGAAATTTGTCGATGATAATAAGCAATATGATAATGAAAAATTTAAACAATCTTTAAGAAATCTCCTTAAAATTAAAAAACTTGAAGATCTTAACACTATTGAGTTAGCTGACATTGTAATTAATTACAAAACGATTACAACATTAATTAAAAAGTTTTTTAAAGTACAATTCGAATGGGTAAATGGTGTTGTAGTCTGGTTGGACTTATCAGAATTAGGATGGAATGCTGATAGAACACAATATGCTGGTAAATTATCTGACTTGTCAGAGATTATTGGTTTAAAATATCTAACGAGTCTAAAGAAGTTAAATCTTTCGAATAATAAGTTATCAAACATCAAAGAACTCACAATACTGAAAAATTTGACACATTTAGGATTAACGAATAATCAAATTGAAGAGCGTAATAATATCATGTATTTAAAGCAACTACCAAATCTACTTTATGCTGATCTAAGTGATAATAATATCGCATATAAAATTGATAAAAACGATTTTGGGGACACGTATATAAAAACAACAAAAGCATTAGATTTCTTGTACGATAAATTGTAATTTTTTAAATGATGTTTTAATATAATTTTTATTTTTTTATTAATTAGAATATATAAAATAATTATAGTAATAATTTTTTAAGAGTAATGGAACAATCTCCTAAAAAAATATATGAAAATTTCTTAGAAAAAAATTTAGATAAACACACTGCAGTTGATCTCTTAATATCAATAATAGAAAATAGTGATGATGATATTGAGAGAATAAAGTGTGTAGAAAATTTAAAGAAAATGGGAGAAAAAAATGATAAAATTTACAAAATATTCGAAAATCTATTACTCGCTGATACTAATGAAAAAGTTAGGAATATTGCAATTGAAGCTATTAGGGATATATTTATCAATCGAGCATTTACCCCGATGAAATGGGCCATTGAATATGAATCGGATTATTATTGTTTAGTAAATATTATTAAAACGTTAGTTAATGTTAATAGTTTGGAATCAAAATCAATCTTAATAAATGAAATCCAGAAAATTTCAAAAATAAAATATTTAGATAAAGCAAAAAGAATTGATAATAAGAAGTTTAAGAAGTCATTAAAAAGTTTGTTAAAATCAAAGAAATTTGAATCTTTTTCTCATAATGAACTGGCTGATATCATCATTAATTTTAAAACTATTTCCGAGTTAACAAAAAAGTTTTATTCCGTTTATTTTGAATTAGATAATGCCTTAGTAGCAAAATTAGATCTAGCTGATGTTGAATATGAGGTAAGAGGTTGGAAGGCAGACTATAAAAATAATATTACAGATATTTCTGAAATAACAGGGTTGAAATATTTAAAATATTTAACTCATCTTAATATCTCCAATAATCAATTGAGAAGTATTCATGAATTAATTTATTTGGAAAATTTGACTCATTTATATTTATTCAATAATTTAATTAAAGATATGAAAAATGTGGAGTATATTAAACAAATAATTAATCTTAAATATATTGATCTTGCCCATAATCCTATAGCAAGCTATTTGACATCTCAAGACTTCGAAAAAATAGAAGTTACTCTAGCAAAACCTTATTTTTATGATATATAAAAAAAAAATAAAAATAAAAAATTAATTATTCTATTAAAGCAGTCTTACCAGTTCCCCATTCTCCTAGTGCAACACCCAATTCTTTATGGTCTTTAGCATAGGTTTTAACAGGAATTCCTTGCATCACGGCATCAATCGCTTGCCTAAATGCCATAGCTCCACTTTTTGGTCCATCAGGATGGCTATGAATTCCACCCCCGCTCCCTATTAGAATATCCATTCCCGCCTCTTTCATAGTCTTTTCTACCATTCCCTGTGTAATACCTCCTGAAGGCATGGGCAATGTTGGCTTTATATGTTGATAGGGATATCTTAGCATTCTTAGATTTGTCTCATATCTCTCATCTAATATTTCAGCTTTTCCGTAAGGTGCTGGAATAACGAGTATATCTGCGCCACATATTCTAGGAAGTTTTCCAAAAACCAAATTACTTGTTAATCCTGTCCATTCTCCTCCAATATAGGCACCTGCAAAATCCATATGTCCTAGAACGGGAACTTTTATTGAAGGATCTTCGGCTACTTGCCTTAAAGCTTCAAAACCGGTTGCCAAAAAATTAATCATTAATGCATTGGCACCAAGTTCAATCATCTTATCAGCGTATTCGAACATGTCTGGAAATTTTCCCGTGATATTAATCGTGTATAATGTTTTTTCACCCTTTTCTGAATCCGCTCTATCAGCAGCTTCCATGTACGCAACGATTCTATCTTCTAAAGTATTGAATACTGGATTTGAGATTAATTCATCATCCTTTACAACATCACATCCGCCTACAGCTGCTTCGTATAATAAATCTGCCCCAACTTCACATGTGTGTCCAGTACATGGTTTAATCATATTGTTCAATAGAGGTCTTTTAGGAACATTTAGGAGCTTACGGATACCATCTATTCCAAATTTAGGACCTTTAAATCCTTGTAACCATTCCTTAGGAAATGCAAGATCAACTAATTTTAATCCATGTGTAATGCTTATATTGCCTATAACTGATGTGAAGAGCATAGGAATTTGAGGTCGAAAATTAACGATAGGGAAACCAATTTGTACGAAATATGTACGCTCTTTGATATCTTTAGGTATGTTATATTCATAGAAAGGTAATTCGTATACACCTAAAACTTTAGCAATATGTTCTTTTCTAACTTCAGCAGTTTCAGCTGGAACTCTCACCCATGTGCCTGTCGATTGTTCAATAGCAGCAAATCGAGATAGATAATTTACATTCTGCCCTTTAGGCCTCTTTATAATATAACTCGCAATAATGTATTTCTCTAAATCTATACCATCTAAACCTAATGCTTCTGGATTTTCCAAATATTGTTTACAACTTTCTTCCATAATTACATCAAAAACTAGTAATGATAATGTATTCAAAAATCTTTTGATGGTAAATCAAAATGAATATGTACGAAAATAATATGGAAAATATTAAAAAAAGGAAATTAAAAAAAAATAAAATAAAATTTATTCTTCTGTTGATTTAGTTTGCATTTTTAAATCATAATATGTATCTTCTAGCACATTTAAATATTCGACTAAGACTTTATCCATTTTAGATTTTAATTCATACTCTTGTACAATTGTATTTAAAGCATATTTAGGATAAATTAGAGATAGATTAAAATCGGAAAGCATAGCATAGTATTCGACATTTCTTTTATCTTGAAAGACTTGAATCAATTTATTTTCATATAAAACTTTCAATACTTCATCGACATCATCCACACCTTTCTTTCTAAGTTTCTCAAGAGTATTTTTAGTAGGGACCGTAGTTCTCAGTAATCTTATTGTTTCGTATATTGGAGGATTAACGAGGAGCTCTATAATTTTTAGGTTATCTTCTTCTGATGGACGGTAATTATCAAAATAATTTTTAACAGCAATTTCATAGTCATCTGCGAGATTTTCAGGTAAACCCATTTCTACTGGATTTTTAAGTATTTTAACTGGGGGTGTTCGAATCATTAAAAGATCATTAGTAAGAAATATTAATTCGGAGGGCATTCCTTTTACAGAAGTCACCTTTATGATATCTCTTTTAACTAAGTCAAATAATATAGAATCTAAATCGACAAATCCATATCTATATTTGTCTTTAAGCCAAATATTCAATTCAGATTTTGATATAACTCCTTCATCTCTAAGTCGATTGATGATCATCCGTTTAACTTCGTCTTGGTAAGTAATTGCTATAAGTTGTTCCTGGTTTAGACTTGGATAAACTGATAAGCGCTGAAATAATGAGGGTACCATAGGAATATAAGCATTACCATCAATGTTTTGAATAATAATCCGCGAAATATCTGCTAAACCTCCTTCGAAAGCATCAGGATCATCATCTATATTTAAAAGCAAAACGACGTAAATTTTTTGATCTGCTCCCGTATAGTAGGATGCAATATTCAAAGAGCCGACCATTAAACTTATCATTCCTGCTTCTCCAGTATATTCATGGGTACTGTATATTTGTATAAGAGTTGGCTCAGATATACTAAGCTCTTCTGGATATTTTGCTGTAATTTGGACTCCAATTCTATCATCCCACTTCAATGTTATTATACCTATAGGCATTACAAATCACCTCCCCCTTGTTTAAGTTTATCTTTTATTTCAGGTGAGGGCTTAGATTTCTTATCTTTTATCCCTAAAGTTTTCTCAAGTGAGACTCCAAGTATATTGTATGCTTCACCAAGTTGTTTGACTATGAATTCCTCTTTAGATGGAACTAATAAAGACTTTGGAATTGAATCTCCTGCTTTAATCTTTTTCTTCACTTCCCTAAGTCGTTTAACGTGTTTAGGAATTCTAGCTTGTTGGATAATCCGATATGATACAAGACTTCCAATTATTGCGCTGATCGCTGCAACTACCATAATAAAATAGAATGTTGGTACACCTTCGGATATTTCTTCCATCTCAACCACAATAGTAATATCAATTTCATCTGTAGTAAAATTTGCTTTTTTTATAATAATTTCACCGGTTAGAGTCTGAGATGTAAAAAATGCTTCAAATTCTTCAGTGTCAAAAGTATATGTATAGATACCGGGATCATCTTCATCAAATTCATATTCTTCACCGCCTATTTCTAAAACTACCTTTGCCCCTGTTAATTGAATATTTCCTCTAGTCTCGTCTAGCAATTCAATTTCTAATTCAACTTTATCTCCTTTCACTATATTAATTTGGTCATCCTCTAAACCTTTTGCATCTAAATCTGCGTCAAATTCTCTCAACCTAATTTCTAAATTGATAAGAGCAAACTTTTCTTCATAATTCTCTTCGCCTAAAGTGATATACATTTGATAAAAACCTACGGGTCTTAATTCAGTATTAAAATCTAATGTATAAGTCGTATTATCTACATTTTGCGTTAATGTTCCACTACCAGATTTTCCAGCAATTACATTTCCATTCTCATCTAATTCTTGCCAAGAATAGAGAACCATATCCAAATTGCTTATTATATTCGTAGTTTTTGCATCTCTGTATGTAAAATTATAATAATGTGCATCCTGTACCCAAATTTTTGGATTACTGTATACTAAGCCACTTTGATTATTAAGAGTAGTTGACCTTTTAAGAACATTCAAGTAAATTGTAAGAGGTGCTAAGGAATAATTTTCGTATGAAGCGGACACACTTATTATTTTAATACCAGTACTTAAGGCATCAGCCGTATTTATAGCAGCAGTGAAATAATCCTCCCATATTTGATCTGATTCAAGAGTTCCTGATCCAAAATCCCATGAATAGATGACAGTTGCTCCAATTAATGGTTCTCCTGTTGCAGAGATGTTGTAAGCTATTGTTATATTAACCAACTCCTCGTAATTTTGAGCATATAAATTATCTGTAAGAAGCAACCGTGATTCATAATTATAGGAGGCTATAGTTGTTGGTATTGCTTTCACTTTCACTAAATACGATACTGGAGTTGGGTTATCGTATGTTGGATGGTATCCCTCTAATTCAAATGTATAATATACATAATTATTCCCAGCAGATAAAATACTTGAATTAACAGTTATTGTAAAATTTCCATTACTAATATAATCTAGTTCCTTTGTAATTAATAACTCTCCTGTAGCTGTTAGTTTTATATTCAAATAAACTCTTCCCGGGGGTTTTATTACATTATCATCGGTTTTCCACCCGTCATCAGTGAATAGAAAATGGCCCCAATAGAATAAATTATCACCCCAAAATGCTTCAATGTCACCATAAGAGCTGTTAAATGCTGTATCGAAATCAGTAAAATTTATATCCACATCAGGTATGATAAAGAATGTAATAGAAGAATTACCATAAAGCGTATAGTTATATCGGTATATTTTTTGACCTGGTCCAGGGGTCCATTGTGAAGGTCCCGGACCTGAAACCGTTACATTAAAACCTAAATCTGTCTCGTTAGCAACATCTATTGTAAAATTATACACCTGTCCAATTAAGTACCAAAATGGTATTTTATTCATAATTCCATATGCATATCCATCTTCCAGAGGTGGAATAGCATCACCGGCTGACGTAAGGTTTACTAAAGAACTTCCTGAAGTACCGTTAAAAATCTTAATAAAAGCGCTTATTTCATCAATATCTTTAAGTAACTCATTATAATATACTGTTTTAATATTAATTCTGGCTAATGGTGTTTTGTTGAAGATATTACATGTTTCTATTAAATCTACTTTTATTATACCATTGGACACCGAGGCATTAAAACCATTTACTACTATTAATAATCCATAAGCTTCAAAATTATCGTTTTTTAAATTATTGCTATCTATGAGCGAAATATCAAGCTGGATAAAATCATCTTGAATTTCATCTGGAGGAGGAGGATATGTTTCGGAGTAAATGAGATTTCCGTCTGTTGAATTATCTTTATCAATATAATAGACTGAGATATCTGTAAGATAATTCTCCATATCCGTTAATGTTATGTTAGCTTTTATTATTTTCTTGCTTCCTAACTCTGTTCTAGAACCATTTGTATAAATACGTTCGCTGACTGAATAATTACCAACATGCGTGTCCTTAACGTTTATTGATCGGGATCTGGATTTTGCGTTGTATTCAGCATTCTGGATATAATCACTTCTTATAATATAACTTTCATTCAAGGCAACTGGATTCGAAGAATAATCGTCATTGTCGTAAAAAACTTTATAATAATAGCTCGAAGCATTTAACCACCGAAAAGTTGCTTTTCCCATATCGTCAAGCGTTAGAGTATCTAATCTGTTACTACCTTTGCTTTCATTAACTTCTATATAACCAAGAGATAAAGGATATCCATCCCAATCCACGATCTCAAAGTCTATCGTCCATAAGTTTAACTGAAGTTGAATTGTATAATTTATACCATTAATATAATAAGGACCTAATCCAGAATCAGTACTGTTAAATACTTCAACATCCTGAGATCCTAATGTATAATTAACAGTAAAATTGTATTTTCCACGGGGTACATCCATGAATGTAAAAGTTCCATCTGTAGCGATACCCGAATCTACAACAAAATCACTGGTACCTCTTGCGGACTCATTAACAATAAAAATTTTAGCGTTGGGAACAATTCTCCCATCAATATCGTTAGCAATAATTTCAACATTTGAAGTTTTAGATTGAATCTCATCAATTTCTGCTTCTAATGTATAATTAAATCTCACATAATCAAGTTGGAAAAAAGCACTTCTTTTATTATTTTGCTGATCGTCACCATTTTCTTGACCCCAAGAGCCAAATTCTAAAAATATTTCTTTCCCTTCATATTTAGATATATCAATTTCAGTATCACCAGTTAATTCTGCTAAAGCTGTGTCTTTTTCATTTTGGCTGTCATCAAAATGGCCCCTTAATTCATTTTCCCATTTCCAAACATTTCCCTTGAAAGCTGATTTTCCGCCATAGGCTTCAACATAGTTATCAAAGTTAGTATTGTCTGCATTTTCATGGCTATCAACATCATAAGTATATTTGGCTGCTGAACCATTGCAGAGCCTAATGAAATATCCGTCATAATCAATTGCAGCTCCTCCTTTTGTATTCACTTCAAAGAGATATGTTCTTATATTTCGCCAGAATTCAAGTTTAATTCCCCCCCCTTCAATTTTTGGAACTTTAAAGGGATAAGAATATAAAGTTCCTGCGTATTCTACCGAAGACACAGTACCTCCTTCAACATTATTTACTGGAGCACCCCATTTATATGCATAATCTCCATTACCGAGGTCCTCTTGGGATCCTACATCTGGTTCAGTTGTTAACTTAAATACGAAACTCTCATAACTACTCGCACTATTATTATTTGCGTCATTAGGAGTCTCGGAATCTAACGGAACCATTCCATTTCCAGGAGTTTTTAAATCAGCAACATTGTCAACAGGATTATCTGTAAAATTCCATCCAAAAGGTATGAATTTAGTAGCGACCTCATCTCCATCCAGTTCAAAATCACCATTCTTAATCCATCCAAAACTTTCCGAAGGGTCATCAGATTCAGAATTTTCTGCAGAACTATATCCATAATACATATAAGTATCTCTTTCAGTTGTAGATTCTGTTATATTTGTATCAAACCATACAATTGCTTCTCCAGTTATCGGATAATCTTTTAACACGTAATAACTCCGAAGTATGTCATTCTCCACAATACGTATATCGTTCAAATCTGACCGGATGTTATTCCCTAATTCTGCATAATTGAAAGTAAAATTGACTACGAAATCTGTAAAATTCACCGTATAAGGATTAGTGATACTAATTACTCTTCTATATTGATAATTTGAATCCCACCAAGTATCGTCACCTAAAACACTTGATTTTGGTTCCTCAATTAAATTAACATCAGTATCAATTTCTTCATCTTTAGTAATATTTTCAGAATTAGTACTGATATTAAAATTATTCGTTGAATAATTGAAAAAAAAGCTCGTTAACAATATTATTGAAAGCAAAAATGCAAATTTTAAACGAACATTAATTTGTAATTTTCTTTTCATATTTACGTACAACTCTATAATATATAATATTTTTGTGTTTAAATTTTGATTAGTTATAAATTTTTATAACATTCAAGTTAAATTTTATAACAAATCTTATATCATTTATATTGCAAATGTATTTATATACTTGTGGTCGCAATACTATTAAATTAGAAACAGATCAAGACCGAAAATAAGGAAATATCTTTAATACCATAAATTTATAAATTTAGAAGATAACACAAAGGATTGTCATTACTCAACTTCCTATAACTCTAATACTAGGTAGAGATTAAAAAAAAAAGATTGAAAAAAAATAAAAATTATTTAGTTATTCTTTTGCTTTTGCTTTCGCTTTCGACTTTAAATCGGTATATGCATCTTCTAGTACATTGAGATATTCGACTAATACTTGAGAAGATTTTGATTTTAATTCATATTCCTCTTTTATTATATTCAAAGAATATTTTGGAAAAATCAAGTCTAAGTAAAAATCAGTTAGTAATGCATAGTATTCATTTCCACGACTATCTTGAAAGACTTGAATCATTTGGGCATCCCAAAGTAGCTTTAAAGTTTCATCAACATCATCTACGCCTTTCTTTTTGAGTTTTTCTAGATCATTTCTTGTAACGATAGCAGTTCTAAGTAGTCTTAAAACCTCATACACTTGAGGATTAATCAACAAGCTTATGATTTTCAAATTATCCTCTTCTGAATAACGGTAACTCTGGAAATACTGCTTACATGCCATAACATAATCATTTGCTAAATTCTCTGGTAGACCGACTTCCGCCGGATTTCCAATAAGATTATCGGGTGGAACGCGTGACATTAAAATATCACTGGTGAGAAAGATTAATTCAGAGGGCATACCCTTAACCGATGCTTCTTTGACCAATTCTCGTTTTATGAGCTCAATTATCACGCTGTCTATATCTACAAATCCCTGTTTAAAGTGATCCTTCAACCATACCATCAATTCTGATTTGGTAATTACTCCTTCTTCCCTAAGACGATTTATAATCATGCGATTTGTATCATCTTGATATGTCATTGCTAAACGTTGCTCATCATTAAGGGTGGGATATATTGAGAGGCGTTGGTAAAGGGAAGGGATTGTTTCTAAAAGTGTATCATCTTCATAATATTGTAAAATAGTACGGGATACATCTGCTAAACCCCCTTCATACGCGTCAGGATCATCATCAATACTTAATAGCAATAGGATATAGAATGACTTTTCCGGTCCTGTGTAGTATGAGGCAATATTTAGTGACCCTACCATCAAACTTATCATCCCTGGTTCACCGCTGTATTCGTGCGTGCTATATACCTGCATGAGTGTCTTATCTGTAATATCTATTTCTTCGGGATATTTTGCCAGTACTTCAGTACCAACTCGTTCTTCCCATCTCATTACGACTATTCCTACAGGCATTTATTTCACACCTCCATTCTTTTTCAGTGAATCTTCAGTTTTTCCTTTACCTTTTAATCCCAAAAGATCTTCTAACGAAAGACCAAGAGCTTTATATTTTGCACCTAAAGTCTTTACTATAAATTCTTCTTTTGAAGGATATAAAAGCGCTTCTGAAATTTTATCTCCTGATTTTATCGATTTTTTAACCTTTCTGGCTTTTTTAACGAAAGTTGGGATTCGCGCTATTTGAATATATCTATATGTTGCAAGACTTCCAACAATCGCAGTAATTGCGGCAACAACCATAAGGAAATAAAATGTGGGAACACCTTCCACGGCCTCTTCCATCTCTATGACAATAGTAATATCAACTTCTTCTTTTTCATAATCTTCCCGGGTTATTTTAATTGTACCCGTAAGAGTATTTGAAGTAAAAAAGGCTTCATAATCCTTCGTGTCGAACTCAAGTTCATAAACGCCATCATCTTCCTCATCAAACTCTAATTCGTCATCTCCTATTTCTAACACGACTTTAGCTCCTGTAAGTGGAATATCTCCTCTTGTTGAATCGGTCAATTCGATTGTAAGCGTGATTATCTTTCCTTTTACAACATTTGCTATTTTATCATCAAACTCATCACCAAGGTCATAATCCATTGTTCTTAATGAAATCACTAGTGTAATACTTACAATTTTTGCCTGGTAATTATCCTTAGAAAACTCAATTGTAATACTATAGGTTCCAACAGCTCTAGTTTCCGTATCAAAATCAAGAACAAAATAATCGTTTTGGGCATCAAAAACCAAATTCCCGCTATCCTGTAGAGCATCACCTACATACCATTCCCATAATTTTGTATCTAAACCTTCAATAGGTAGATCAAGGTCTCTATCCCAAAAAGTAAACGTATAGTTTACTGAATCTTTTACATAAATATTGTTTACAATGTTTGTAAGTTTCTTCGAATTTCCATTAAGCAGCGTTAAACGTTCCTCCACGATCAAATTTAAATCTTTAGTTTCAGAACCATAGCGATAGTTTGGATCGCTATAACTAAATTCTACTATATAACTATCAGCATCCACCACAGTTGTATCAATAGTTGTCTCATAATATTCTAAATCAGCATTATAGGGCACTTGATCAGTAACGAGGGGTTCTGTTGGCTTAATTTCATAAGTAACGGTCCCTTTAATTTCATAAGTAAAAGTTCTAAAGTTGCTTACGATAAATGAGAGTTCAAAATCAATAGGTACATTGGATTTAAATATGGTATCTATTATTATGTTCTTGCTAAAGCCAG
>SDBT01004971.1_pt1 | contig 22443 bp, 16 predicted proteins | sample 2277101 | NCBI WGS metagenome assembly SDBT01 (sample SAMN10404973, study PRJNA504765) | marine sediment metagenome | isolation source: marine sediment core GS10_PC15, 103 cmbsf | place: Arctic Ocean: Southern Knipovich Ridge | collected 2010 | reverse complement strand
CGTTGTATGAGGAAATCTGCCACACGGTGAATGACCGGTACAATTGCGAAATACTATTTATCGACGACGGCAGCACCGACAATAGCCCTGCTGTCATGAGTACCCTTCTTCAAGATGACCCCCGCGTGCGGATTATCCGTTTTCGGAGGAATTTTGGGCAGACGGCGGCCTTGTCAGCCGGTTTTGAGCATGCTCGGGGTCAAATAATTATTTCGCTGGATGCTGATGGTCAAAATGACCCGGCGGATATCCCTAAGCTGATCGAAAAGCTGAACGAAGGTTATGATATCGTCAGCGGGTGGCGCCGAAAGAGACATGACAATGTTTTGACCCGGAAGGTGCCCTCATGGATGGCGAACTGGTTGATTGCCAGGATCACAGGCGTTAAACTCCATGACTTCGGTTGTACTCTCAAGGCTTATCGCGCCAACTCTCTAAAAGAGATTCGACTTTACGGTGAGATGCACCGTTTCATCCCGGCCCTGGCAAGCTGGAGCGGCGAGAAAGTCGGTGAACTGGTTGTCAACCATCGGCCACGAACAAAGGGAACTGCTAAATACGGCCTGGGGCGCACTTTCAAGGTGATTCTGGACCTTATTACGATCAGATTTCTGATGTCATTTTCGACCAAGCCGATTTATGTTTTTGGCGGGTTGGGGGTACTGAGCACTCTTTGCGCTTTCCTGTCGGGGGCCGCGGTGCTTTACCAGAAGTTTATTTCAACTTCACATTTGCCGATGAACCGTAATCCCCTCTTAGTTCTGACTGCAATGCTTATTACCGCTTCTATCCAATTTGTCCTTATGGGCTTGTTGGCAGAGATACTTGTGCGGATATATCATGAATCACAGGACAGACCCATTTACGTGATTGAGAAGATATTTGAATCGGACGATAAAGCTTAAGAAACCGTTTTGTACATGCAGTTTGCAAGCCACTTTTGTAACCTACGTGTTCCTTGTAGCCGGCCAAATGACGGAGATTGTCAATGAGGCGTAAGAAACACCGCAGAACCGAGGCTAAAAAGGGCAAGGGCAAAGGTAAGCAGTTGACAATCATTATCGTCGCCGCCATTCTGGCAGCCATACCGTTTTGCTATTATAAATACTACGAATTTGGAACTAAGGGTCCGTTCGACGGCAGCCTGAATGTTTATAGTGCTCAATCTATCGTCAACGGTGAAAAGTTAGGCGTACAGGTGTGGCCCAGCGCCCGGCCCGCTACGCTGCTGGTAAATGTCATCGGCGTGGCGCTGTTCGGCTTCAGTGAAATCGGACCTAAACTAATACAGATGCTGATGCAACTGACTGCGCTGGTGCTGATGTTTTACACGCTCCGCAAGGTATATGGGGCCCTGCCTGCGGGGGTGGCGCTGATCCTGGCGGCGTTTTACCTGAGCTGCCCTCCATACGCCAAGTTCGGCAATGTTAAAGAGCAATTCATGATTGCCTGCGCGATTACGGCAGTGTGTGGGCTTATGCTGCATCATCTTGGAGGTGCATGGTGGTGGCTGCTCATTTGCGGCGCCGCTGCGGTGAACTCATTCTTTTTCAAACAGACCGGCGCATCTGTAATAATCGCCATAGGCATATATCTGCTGGCCCAGCCGATTTTTCGGAACCGAAAGTGGCGTCAGTTCGGTACAGAGATATTGCTCCTCTTCGCCGGCGCGGTTATCGGCCTCTTGCCACTGATTATCTTCTATACCTGGCAGGGCCGGTTGTTCGGTTTCCTCATACGCATTCCCTTCGTTGGGTATCTTATAATGGCTGCTAAAAACCTGGTCACCGCTGGAGGCCAAGGCGCACCAAGCGCTTCACGCATCGTAGGTAGCGGCGGCGAATATATGAAGGCCGGCAAGTTGGTCTCTGTTTTCAGGACGCAGTACGACTTCGTTGTTAGTTATTATCGTTCTTTTGTCGTGCCCATAGGTATGTCCCTGCTGGCGATCCTTTGGCGATTGCGACAATTGCTGCCATGGAAAAATGATGCAGATACACAACCGGAGGCAACCGCCGGCACTTATGAAAAGCAGGCTGATAGTTTCGTGCTGCTTTTGGGTCTTTGGTGGTTACTGGACATGACGTTTGTATGGGTCTCGCCCCGCAGTTACGTGGAATACTTCCTCCCTCTGGGTGGCTCAGGAGCCATGTTAGCCGCTTACGCAATTTACAGGTGCCGCAAAAGGCCCGCTGGTTTGATATTGCTTCTGGCTGGATGGCTCATCATCGATTTGTTCTTAGTCTGGGTCATCCCCACCGAATCCTTTCCTTATTTTGCCTGCCGCGCCGCTAAGTCGGCAGGTCCGTATTGGGGCAAGTTCGGTCTGCAATGTATCCCGCTTGCGGCGGCAATAGTGGTCTGGCTGCTTATGAGAAAGAAAAATCTACGCCCGGCCCGCGCTGTTATCATAACCATAATATGCTTCGGCATGTTTTTCTCGTGGAATACTAAAAATATACAAGAGCTCAACAAAAGAGTCCGAAGACTAAGCCTGATGCGTACTAAAAACCAAAAGGAAGAGTGGGAGCAGATAGGTCGGTATATCCGACAGAATTCCGCCCCCGAGGACGGTCTGTACGTCTGGGGCTGGATTCCCGGAATCTACGTCCAGGCTCAGCGATTCAGTCCGGCCACTAAACCTTCTTACAGTAACATGCACACAGACCGGGTGAGGCAGGTCCGCCTTGAAATCCTGAAGCTACTTGAAAAACTCAAAGCCAATCCGCCCCTGTACATAGTAGATACGCAGAAATTCCATTACCCTTTCTATGACCACCCGAATTTCGACCTGTGGCCTCGCTGGGTTCAGGGCGAGAGGCAAAGATTTCACTTTCGTTATAATCTGTATCAGCCTAGAGAAAAAACAAAATTCTTATCTGCCGAGGAGTCAGCGAAATTCCGTGACTTGTACCTTAGGCAAGTTGAAGATCTCACATATGCAATATTAATACATCCGAAACGCAAGGGCGGCGCGGTAGAAGCCGAAAAGGCCCGACAAATGGCTGTCCGTGAGCAGAGGCGACATGAGAAGATGTATCCCCTGAGGGAGTTTATCATGCAAAATTACGATCTCGTTCCCACGCGAACGCGTATATGTATCTTTCGACGCAAAGAGAGCGGCCCACAAGGAGGCTGATTGAGGGCTGCATCGGTAGTGACCGAGAATCCATGCAAAGAACCATGAAAATACTGATGGCAAATTACGAGTTTCCGCCAATCGGCGGAGGAGCCGGTAAAGCCAATCTCTGTTTATTGAAACAGTATGCGGGCAGGGAGGAATTGGTGATAGATGTCCTCACTTGTGCCCCGGAACCGGGCTTCGGCATCGAGAAATTCGCCAACAATATCACTATCTACAAGGTGGGAGTGCACAAAAAGAATTTGCACTTCTGGCGAAAGAGCGAGGTGATTGAATGGCTGTTCAAGGCAAGAGTGCATTATCGCAGACTGGTAAAGACAACCGATTATGATTTGGCACATGCCTTTTTCGGTTTTCCCACAGCGTATCTTTGCCTGCGCAGCGCGCCGAAGCTGCCCTATATAATATCGCTCCGCGGTTCAGATGTGCCCGGCTACAATGTGCGCTTGCAGGTAGATTATAAGTTGCTTTCGCCTCTGTTTCGCAGGATTTGGAGGTCAGCGGCGGCAGTTGTGGCTAACAGTCAGGGACTTGCCGAGTTGGCGGGAAAATTTATACCCGACTTAGATATCGGCATAATCAACAACGGCGTTGACACCGAAACATTTTATCCCGGACCTGCCGGGCTCCCGGCTCGGCCTGTAAAGGTCTTGACCGTCTGCAGACTCATTAGCAGAAAGAGGATTGACCTGTTAATAGAGAGTGTTGCCTGCGTTAGGGCCCTTGGCGTTGATATTCAGTTGAATATCGCCGGCGAGGGCAATTTGATGGCCGAGTTGAAAAAGCTGGCCGAAAAGGTGGACGCTGGCGAGCATGTAAATTTCATGGGCAGGGTACCGGCCGAGCAGATGCCGCAGCTTTACAGGGATAATGATATTTTAATTATGAGCAGCGCTCATGAGGGCATGAGCAATGCGATGTTAGAGGCGATGGCATGCGGATTACCGATAATAACTACCCGTTGTGAAGGGGTCGAAGAACTAATAATTGACAACGGTATTGTCGTTGACCAGGCTCTTGCTGAATCAATAGCAAACGCAATCAAGAAATTGGTCGATAATCCTGAAACCTACCGTAGTATGTCCACCGCAACTGCAAAACGTGCCCGGCAATTTACCTGGTCCAGCGTCGCCGACAAATACCTTGACTATTATCATAACATTATCAGCCGACACATACAGGCTTGATGCTTTACGGATACCGATATGAGCACACCATCCAGAAAACCTCAATATCAGTTGGAAACATTCCTTGCTGATTGCCAAATAAGCAATATCCAAAACAAAAAGATTCTGGAAATCGGTTTTGGGAACGGCTTATTTCTTGAACAGTGCCGCGAAGCCGGCCTTATCCCAACCGGTTTGGAGGTGCTGGAGCCTCTTTATAAAAATGCAAAGTCCAGGTACCCTGATATGGACCTTATTTTATATGATGGCGGTAACATTCCGTTACCGGATGAGTCTTTCGATTTTGTGGTTTCCTATCAGGTACTGGAACACGTCGGCGAAATTAAGGACATATTTGCAGAATGCATCAGGCTCCTGAAGCCCGGTGGGATTATGTATCAGGTATGCCCGAACAATTTTTCTTTTTATGAAGGCCACTACAAAATCATATGGCTGCCCTTCCTGAACAAATCTGCCGGCAGATTCTACCTGAAAATGCTCGGCCGCTATAGTCCATTTTATGAATCATTGAATATTCTCAAGCCCGGGATTGTCGCAGCGGTCTTGCGCCGTTTTGACAGCAGCCTCAAGGTTATTTCGCTTGGGAAACGGGAATTTGTCAGTAAATTCAACCTTGAGCAAATTGAAAAAGTGGACCAGAAGTTATTGAAAAAAATTCTCAAATTTGTACATCAGTTCACCATTATGAAAAAATGGATACTCCGACTTATTTGCTGGTTAAATTTGTATTATCCCATTACGATAATTGCGGTCAAAACAAAAAACAACTCCCGGACAGGAAAATGACGGTGTGTTCAAAACGAGACAGTAAAGTGATAAAGGTTTGCTTTGTAGTGCTCAAGGCTTACCCTCTTTTTAACCAAGAGGTTGAAAAAGTCTTTGGCGGTGCTGAGGTTGATGCATATTATCTGGCGACGGAGTTGGCAAAGGACAAGAATTTTCAGGTTAGTTTTGTGGTCGGCGATTATGGCCAGGAGCCGGTTGAAGTGCACGAGGGCGTTACTGTCATCAAGAGTCTGAATGTTGAGAAGAACTTCTTTCTTGGTGGCGGCCGATTGTGGAAGGCGTTGCACAGAGCCGACAGTGATATATATCTGAGGAAGGGGGCATCGTTAGGGACGACACTGGTGGCGCTATTCTGCAAAGGGCATGGGCGTGCCTTTGTGTGCAGGACGGCTGGCGCCCACGAATGTGACGGGACGTATATAAGAGAACACCGGCTTCGCGGCAAGGCATTCGTTTGGTCGCTGCGCCATGCGGCAGCAGTCTTTACGCAAAATGATACAGATGCTCAGAATCTTTCGGCTGGCACAGGGATAGATTCAATAGTAATTCCCAATGGTCACCGTTTGGGTGACCTGGCACCTGTCGACAGGGACACTATCTTATGGGTAGGTCGCAGCGCAGACGTGAAACGGGGCGAACTGTTCTTGAAATTGGCCAGCGCGATGCCGCAAGAGCGGTTTGCCATGATCTGCAAAGAGGCAACGGATGATAAGGACTATTCGCAGCTGGCGACAAAGGCAGGCCGGATTGAGAATCTTGAGTTCATATCCGGTGTGCCGTTCGGCCAAGTCGAAAGTTTCTTTCAGCGCGCAAAAGTGTTTGTCAATACAAGCTATTCGGAGGGATTTCCCAACACTTTTATCCAGGCGGGCAAGTGTGGTACGCCGATATTATCGCTGAAGGTCAATCCCGACGGCTTTATCGATAAGTACGGATGTGGCCTATGCGCCGACGACGATTGGGGGCTTTTTGTGGATATGTTAAAGCAAATGCTCGATACTGTAAGGGCTGGTGAATACGCCGCTAACAGCAGGCGCTATGTTCTGGAAAATCATGATGTCTCCGAAATCGTCGAGCAGTATAAGGCGATATTTGGGCGAATCGCAGCAAATGAAAAATCTCAGGATTTGGACCGAGATGGCTAAAAATAAACCCATTCGTGTTTGCTTCGTTGTGCCAAAAGCATACCCGCTGTTTAACAGCGATGTCAAAAGCGTCTTCGGTGGCGCCGAGGTCGATTGCTATCTGCTGGCCACCGAATTGGCGAAGGATAAAGATTTTGCGGTCAGTTGTATAGTTGCTGATTACGGTCAGGACAGTTGCCAGGTCCGCCAGGATGTTACGATAATCAAGAGCTTAAACTTCAGGGAAAATCCTTTGCTCGGGGCCTGGCGTGTGTGGCGGGCCTTGCACCGGGCTAACGGGCAGGTATACTTCATAGAGACGGCGTCGCCGGGTGTACCTTTAGTCGCACTCTTTTGCAAGCTCCACAAGCGCAGGTTTGTCTATCGAACCGCTCACAGCAGGGAGTGCGACGGTACATATTTAAGAGAACACCGGCTCTTGGGCAAGGTGTTTGCCCGGTCACTGCGTCAGGCCGAGGCGGTTATCACACAAAATGACGAGGATGTCGAAAGATTACGAACGACCATTGGGGCCTCTTCGGTAGTTATTCGTAATGCTCATTTATTACCCTCTTCAGATGGCCCTTGCCCTGATACAATATTGTGGGTGGCACGTAGCGTACCTCAGAAAAGACCAGAACTGTTTGTAAGACTGGCCCGCCAATTTTCCCATGAGCAGTTCACCATGATCTGCCCAAAGGCAACAGGTGATGATGGATATGACGACTTTGTTGCACAAGCCGGTGAGGTTGAAAATCTGGAGTTCATAAAACGAGTACCGTTTTGCGAGATGGACAGCTACTTTGAGCGGGCAAAAGTGTTCGTCAATACCAGTGATTCCGAGGGTTATCCCAATACATTCATTGAGGCGTGCAAATATCATACTCCCATTCTTTCGCTGAGTGTCAATCCGGATGGTTTTCTTGATGAGTACAAATGTGGGATGTGCGCGTGTGGCGATTGGCAGCGGTTTGTGGGTATGCTCCAACAGTTGCTCGACAAAGAAACGGCCAGAGAGTACGGGGACAATTGCCGACGGTATGCGGAAAAAAGGCATGACATCACCAAGATTATCGAGGAGTATAAAAGTATATTCAAGCGGTTAGGGCGATGATTTGGAGCTAATCAGAGATACTCGTACTTTCTCAGGTGGGTTTCGAGAATGTCATTGAGGATTTTCTGCTGTTTTTCGGTAAGATCGGTTTGCCATTTGCGGTTTGCATTTTTCAAAGAATATCTATTAACAGAGTTGGCGAATTCTTTTGACCAATCGAGTTCGCAGAACTCGGCAGCTCTTTTTGTGCACTCGAGGGGGCTGGTGCAGAGATCCTCATATTTGAGCACAAGATAGTCATCGTGCCCAAGGTCTGCTGCTGCACTTTCAAAGGCATCCATCAGGATAATCCACTCGATAGCTGCAAGGGCGATAAAAGATTTGTTGTGGTCCTGCCACTGCTGAGTCTGCGAGGCGGTCAGTTCGCCCCATCTCCAATTCGCCGGGCCTTGCCAGCCCCGCCACCAGGGCTGGTTGAGCAGGGAATTGGCAACTGCCCGCCCGTCTCTTAGAACATGAATGAACTTTGCATCCGGAAAGATTTCTCTCAGGAAGCCGATTCTCGGCCATCCTGTGATTTTGAGTAACAGGCGGTTGCGATTGATTGTCAACATCGCAGAGAAGGCGTCTCGGATTTGCTTTGATTTGTTTGTTACGTCGTCGGCGACGAGGTCTCTGCATGGTAATCCAAAGCCCTTGCAATAGTGCTCCCAAAACTTGTAGTATTCTCTGGGGTGGACTATCGCCGTCAATATTTTTCCAATCAGAGGCAAATCAATAGCTTGCATAAAAAGTCGGTTCATGGCGGGTTTGGCTGGGAAATAAGCACACAATTTGGACAGCCAGGCCAGGTGCGGATGCTCGGACAAAATCTGATGAAATACTGTGGAGCCGGAACGACCGGCACCGACAATAATTACAGGTTTCTGTAGCTCCATGGTGCGTCCTGACTCTGATTTAATGACCAGCGTACCTTCAGTTGGATTTAGCGCCCGACCTGCGGCCAGGACCTCATCCGTGACGAATCTGCACATAGCTAAGATAAAGTATCCAACCAGCCAAAGCAAGTACGATAGACAACTTTTTACCGGAAATATTCATCCGATCGGTTTTTCGGCACCTGTGAAACTTGCAAACAGGCTGATTTTCTGTCATAATCGTCTGAGAACATGACGCTGTTTTTTTGGATTTATAAGGTTGAGCGTGGTTAAAACTGCGTAAAGATGTTTTAAATGTTATCTATTTTCCGGCAGGTATCGAGTAAATGAAACATTGTTGCGTTATCGGCGGAGGTGGCTTTATTGGAGGCCACATTGTTGAAAGGCTTATTTTGCGCCAAAGGCGGGTAACCGTTATTGACACAAATCCTACGCCTTCACGTCCCGGCCCTGAACAAGTTCGCTATATTACCGGCGACTATAGTGTGAAGAGCTTCTTAATGGAAGTTTTACAAGACGTCGATGAGATTATTCATCTCGCCTATTCGACCGTTCCCAAGACAAGTTTTGAGGACCCCCTTCAGGATATCAGTGATAATCTGCCCGCCACCGTGACGCTGCTGGAGGCCGCAAGCACGGTTGGGGTCGATAAGTTTATCATGATGTCGTCAGGCGGTACAGTGTATGGAAAGGTTGATAAGGTCCCGATACGTGAGGACCACACGACGAACCCCATATCACCTTACGGCATCACAAAATTGGCCACGGAAAAGTATGCCATCATGTTCGGTGAGTTGAAAGGACTGCCCGTGGTCTGCGTAAGACCAGGCAACGCCTACGGTGAAGGTCAAAGGCCTTTCGCCGGGCAGGGCTTTATCAGTACGGCCATCGCTTCTATCTTAAAGGGGCAGGCAGTTACCATCTTCGGAGAAACCGGAACTATCCGGGATTATATTCACGCCGCCGATATCGCCGACGGCATTATAGCTGTGCTCGATGACGGTACACAGGGGGCATGTTACAACATCGGCACCGGCATCGGCAGAAGCAACAAAGATATATTGGATGCAATCGCTCCTTTCGCTAAGTCAGCCGGCCTGGAGGTTCGGGTCGATACTCAGCCCGCCCGTCCGTTTGACGTGCCGGTCAATGTGCTCGACAGCGCAAAGCTCACATACGAGACCGGCTGGAAGGCGTCCGTCTCCTTCGAAGACGGAATCGAAAGAACATGGAACTGGCTGTATTCCGAAAAAAAATCTTTCTAAGAACAAAATTTGAGGTAGTTCAATCCAGGTATCCTCCTATCGCCTTGATCTTCTTGTTCGTCGTTGTCGGCCAGCCGGATTCAGGTCGGGTTCCTGGGTTACAATCTCTAACGAATCTTCCAGGTGCTCTTTACTCTGGGTTATTTTGCGCTGACTCCACACTTCTTTAACGATCGCCCAGACAATTTTTATTCTTGCCCTGATTACCTGGATTGGGCTCAATTCGGTGATATCCCGATTCCTTTGCATATCTCGTAATATATCCTCGGCCGCCCTTTCACTGGCCAGCGCTTCGGCAAGCTGCTGGAGAATATTCTGCTTGATTTCGAGGGCGTTGGAGATATTCCGCTCTAAAAGCGCTTGCGGGGGGCAAATACCTGCAGGCGCATCCGACTCGACCCAGGCGGGGTCGCTGTCATCGGGATTTTCCCCGTCGCTGCCGAGATATCCATCATGCCCGCCGGCGAGATCGTGGGCTATTTGACCTTCACCCTCATCGAAACTCCAGTATGCAACGAGTCCCGGCTCGCCGCCGGTCGGCTTGGCATACATCTGTTCCAAGACTTCTACCGACCCCAGAACCCTGTTAAAAATGCTCACTTCATCAATTTTTCCCTTCCAGGATCTTTCGACCACATCTCCCTGAAAGCTTCCAAAAAACTCCCAAACACTGCTCTCGGAAAGGTCATTGCCGGTGGAAGTAGCTACTTCAGTACCGTCGAAATAGAGACGTAGCGTGCTGGTTTCATTGTCATATATAAAACCAACATGATGCCACTGGTCGTCATCCAAGGCAACTGTATAGTGGGCGTCAAATCCTCCGCTACCGCTTCTAAGACAGCGCAAGCTGACTCCGTTATCAAAATAGAAGAAAATCGCCTCAAGATTAATCGAAGCAACGTAGATAAAGTAATCGTGTTGCGCATCGGGACTTTGTCCGACGGGTGGCATCTTAATCCAGGCAAAGAATGATTTGTCTCCGACAGGCAAGACTCCCGGGCCAATCTCAACATAATCATCTGCACCATCGAAATCTAATGCACTTCCTTCCAAACACATTGGTAAAACGGAGATGACTTTTTCAGCAGCAACCGTAATGTCATGTTCTGTATATTCGGCATATATAGTAACGTCCCGAGGTAAAGACACGGCTGCGGTTTGAAGAAGACCATTTTCATCGATAGTCGCTGTCTGGTCATCGTTAACAGCCCACTCGGTTGAGGCCGTTACATCTTCTGTACGACCGGACTCATAATGGGCAATAGCCATATAGGTTGTGTTGAAATTTTCGGCGACCTGAGGCGGGCCCACTATTTCGAGATCTGTCAAAAGGTCCAAACCGGCCAGATAAAGTTGCTCTACCTCTTCAGCTAATAGCGCCCTGTCCCACATCGCAACCTCGTCAATCAGACCGTTAAAGTAAGAACGTGCAGTTCCTTGTCCATATTCAACTTTTCCAAAGTAAATGTGGTCTATTGAAGTTACGTAATCGCCCTGCTGATTATTTGAAGCTCTATTCACTTCTGTACCATCTATATAGAACACAAAATCAGTTGCACTTACAGTCATTGCATAATGGTGCCATTCATGATAGTTCTTCTTTGGATACACCAGTTTCTGGTAGGAGCCAATACTACTTCTGATTTCTGCTGCTGAATAGCCACCGGCGCTGTCCGTGTGAAGACCTATGAGAGAATGGTTGCTTCCAACAGAATCATCCCGCTGGGCGAATATGGTATTCGCACTTAGTTCACCACCCGAGGGACCATATTGGTTAGCCCAGCCTGAAACCGTGAATTCTGTTGAAGTTACTGCGTTGCTGGATAAAGAAACATATTCATCCCCACCGTCGAATTCCAAGGCGCCGCCTATCTTGCCTGTGATCCAGTTTGGACTATTGATTAGTGTTCCATCATTGCCACCTGCCGAATCGTATGCTGTGTCTCCCTCGCCTTCGTCAAACGTCCAGTAAGAAACGAGGCCTTCTGTCGGCATATCGGCTTGAGCAACACCCGCCGGGCCAAACAGAACCAGGACCGCGGAACCAAGCACACATCCCAAAATGAAAAATTTATCCTTACTCATTTCTTTGCCCTTTCAAAATATGGTTAAAATTTTCAGCTTGCACAAGGCGCGCCGATTTAACACTGTGGGCGATTTACCTGATGTTGTCTGAAATGATGGCATCATTTTTTGCTAATATTCTCCTTTTCGACCGAAGAATCCCTAACACAAATAGTATATACTCCTTTTGGTGTTGTTGCAAGCGAAAAATTTCGGAATTTTCGAGAAATTTTTTAATTCTTACTGATACCCCCAATATTGACCTCGGAATCGCTATTTCTCAGGGGTGATTTCCCCGGGAAAAATGTCTCTTAACAGGACCTGGCGGTTCGGATATAATGGGCTTTTGAAGATTTTTGAGGCAAGTCATGATTAACTGGCGCAAAGGTATTTTGAATCTTTTCTATTTTATTGCGGGCAATGCAACGCTTCGCAATCTTAGGTACATCAAGTCTGTGGAGAGCGAGTCCGCCGAAAAGCTGAAGCAACTGCAGGATGAAAGACTGCGGCAACTGCTGTTGCATGCTTATAAGAATGTGCCTTACTATAAGGATATATTGACAGCGGCCGGGGTAGTCAAAGAGGGGAAAGTTCTCTTAGAGAATTTTGGCAATATACCGATTCTTACGAAGGAAATAATCCGGCAACAGGGCGAGAACCTTTATTCAAGAGATTATCTCAGGCGTAAATCATATACCAATACTTCGGGTGGGTCAACCGGTGAACCTGTGAACTTTATTCAAGATAAGAAGTACAAGGAATGGGGGATGGCAACCAAGCGATATTTCATGTGGATGTTGGGAGAAGAGTTGGGCCAGAGAGAAATAAAACTCTGGGGGTCAGACCGCGACATAATTGTTGGGTCACTGACACTGAGAAGCAGATTAATCAATTGGTTTCATAATACGAGATTCTTCAATTGCTATCGTCTGAATACCCAAAGCCTGACAGAATTGACCGAATTAAACAATACCTTCAAGCCTAAGGCTTACTGGAGTTATATGGAAGCAGCGCTGGAGTTGGCGGACTTCGTATCCAGGAATAAGTCACATTTCCATCCGCCAGAGATATTGATATCAACGATTGGGCCTTTAACGGAGGAAGTCAGGAATAAAATAGAAAGGTCGCTGAGGTGTAAAGTTTACAATCAATACGGCTCAAGGGAAGTTGGTGCTATTGCATGTGAGTGCAAAGAACAGAAAGGACTTCACACCTTCCCATGGTGGAATGTCGTTGAGATATTGGGCGAAGATAACAAGCCTGTCGAAGGGGAAGAAGGAAATGTAATAGTTACAACACTGCTCAATTATTCTATGCCCCTGATAAGGTATGAAATTAGCGATGTAGCCGTAGCCGGCGGGTACGAATGCAAGTGCGGACGGAATTCATTTATGTTGAAGAATATTTTAGGGAGAACGCTGGGTTATTTCAAAAAGCCAAATGGTTCTTTAGTTCACTCTCATTTTTTGGTGCAGGCTCTTTTTTTCAAGCAGTGGATAAAAAGATTTCAAGTCATCCAGACGGATTATAATCGGATTATTATAAGGGTGGAAAGATATGCGAAGGAGGCGCCTGACCCGTGTGACGTAGATGGCATAACGGAAAAGACGAAAATCCTTATGGGCACGGATTGCATGGTAGATTATGAGTTTGTTGATGAAATAAGCAGGGCAAAGAGCGGGAAGTACTTGTATACTATATGTCAAGTCGAATAGATGTCACTGACTTGTAAAAGCGGTGTTGAGATCGGGTTATTTTCTCGGTCGGCGTAGTACCTTTCGGCGGAGTTTCAGGAGCCTGATTATCTTTGAAATCACGTGCAAAACAGCGGCGGTTGCTCGGGGGAACTTGACGAGCAGGCGGATGGTCATTTTATAGGGGGCCGAGAGGTATTGGTCAAAGCGGGTCAGGATGTCACGCACAAGAAAAACCACTTCATGTTCGAACAAAATGCTGCGTATGCGCCGGTGCAGGCAAAAGACGAGACACGGCTTGAACTTGTCCATTCGGTTGTGGTCGCGGGCCATTTTGATAATCCGGTCGAACATGTCCAGGATTACATCCTGTCTTTCGGCCGTTGCCAGGACGTGTAACAGGCTGCCGGGTCTGTGGAGGTGGTATACGGCGATTGGGTCGGGGATGTAGCCTATTTGGGGATGGTGTACGGCCATGCGAAACCACATGTCGTGGTCCTCAGTGAATCTCATGCTTTGATTAAAGAGGCCCATTTCCTCATACACCCGGCGTTTGATGATGATGGTGTTGGGGTGTCCCGTCGGGCCGGCTGGGTATGTCTCGAAGTAATCTTCGAGGTAGTCTTTACCGCCGAGCAGCCTGCGCACCTTAGCCGGGTCGAGGTCGGGGGCCCGGCGGTTTTCATTACACAGACAGTTAATGTAATTGCCGGCGCTCCAGACGAGGTCCGGGTTTCGCTTCAAAAGGACCATCTGTAAACTGAGGTTTTCGGGCAGCCACTCGTCGTCACCGTCGAGCAGTGCTATCCACTGAGAAGTTGCGGCCTTGATGCCGGTATTGCGAGCGCCGGCCAGGCCGAGATTTTCCTGATAGATGTATATTACCTTTGAGCCGTAGCTTTTTATTATGTCGGCGGTGTCATCGGTGGAGCCGTCATCAACTACAATAATTTCATCGGCTTTGTGCGTCTGTGCCAATACGCTGTCAATGGCCCGGGCGACCAGCTTGCCGATATTATAAGCTGGTATTACCGCACTGACGGTAAAGGCCTGGTTGTCGTGTTGGGTTGAATCCATAATATTGTCAATATTACAAAAGCATTTAATCTCCGGAAGTTTTGTGAATTTGTCCCGGCCGTCGCACGGCCTCGGGGCGCAGATGCAGCGTCCTTACTATTTTTGAAATCACATGGCAGGTAACCGCTGTTGCCCGTGGAAATATCAGCAGGAGGCGAACAATCGTTTTGAAGCGCCGCGTCAGCAGTTCGCCGAACCGCTCGGTCAACTCACGAATTTCGGCTGGCCGGTTCTCAAAGAACAATCCACGTATATGAGAACTTACAGAGCGCCCCACGCAGGGGCCAAACGCATCAAGTCGCCCGCATTCGGCGGCAAAGGCCAACTGACGGCTAACCAGGTCACTTTGAAATTTCAAGCGTCGGTGCTTCTTCATAAGACTTTGTGCCGTGCCCATGTGGTAAATCGCCAGAGGTTCGGCGACGAAACCAATCCGGGGCCGGCGACATGCAATCCGAAACCAGAGGTCGACATCCTCGGTTATGTGCAGACCGGGCTGGAACATTCCCACTTCCTGCAGGACTTTTTTCTTTATCAGCATTGTCGCTGTGCAACCGCATCCATGGGGCAGTGAGGTCCTGAAAAAATCATCAAAATACTCCTTGTCTCCCAACGCCTTTTGCGCCAGCTCGGGATTAACACTAACTCTGCGACAATTCTCATCGCACAGGCAGTTGTAGAAATTGGCGGTAGCCCAAACAAGGTGCTTATTTCGGTTAAGTAGCTCACACTGACGACTGAGTATTCCCGGGAGCCATTCATCGTCAGCGTCAAGAAATGCAATCCATTCGCTGCCGGCGGCTTCGATACCTTTGTTTCGCGCAACACTTGGGCCGGCGTTTTCCTGATAAATATAGCAAACATCCGAGCCGAACTTCTTAATCCTCCGGGCGGTCTGGTCCGTCGAGCCGTCATCAACGACAATTATCTCATCGGGCCGGAGGCTCTGAGCCAGAACACTTTCGATGGTGCGCGAAATGGATTTGGCGGCATTGTAAGCAGGGATTACAACGCTGATACTTATGCCTCGGCTATTGTCTTTTAACGTATCCAATATTTAATTGTCCTTTGCTCACCGGTTTTTACAGTCGCAATCGCAAAACTTTGTTTATCTTTGAGAGTACAGGCATACAGGCCGACGTAACGCGAGGATATATCGTCAAAAGTCTTAAAACCAATTTATAAAACGGCGGCAGTACTTCACTGAAACGAAAGGTCATTTGGCGAATGTGCATTATGCGTTCATCGAACCAATATTTATGTATCCAGTATCGCAACACGTGCTCGGCACACGGCTTAAACTGCTCCAACCTGCCGTATTCTGTGGCGATTTTTATGTGATTGGCGATAAGCTCGTCAAGATTCTGGGGCACTTTATACTTTTTTGTTACGCTGTCAGGTACATGCATATGATAAATCGCCAGAGGCTTACTATTATAGCCTATCCTGGGATAGCGGTAGGCTATCCGCCACCACATGTCCTCGTCGTTGAACCTCAACTGCTCGGGTCGAAAAAGTCCCGCTTCCTTTAGTACGTCACGTTTGACAATCATCGTTCCCGTCCAGCCGGCGGCCGCTTTGATATATGCGTCAAAGTAATCTTCAAAAAAATCCCTGCCGCCCAGGAGCATCTCGCCTCTGTTTTGGTCGAGTTTTTGGCGATGGTAATTTTGCCCGCAGTGGCACCAAATAAAGTTGGCCGTGCTCCATACTAATTCCGGATTGCGCTGCAGCAATTGCATTTGTAACAGCAAGTTCTCCGGGAGCCATTCATCGTCGCCGTCGAGAAAAGCGATCCATTCGCTCTTTGCCGCATTGATGCCCGTATTTCGTGCAACGCTGGCACCTGCGTTTTCCCGGCGAATTAACCGTACCTGCGAGCTGTAAGTTTCAACTATGCCGGCTGTGTCGTCAGTGGAGCCATCGTCCACAACGATAATCTCATCAGGCTTGTGCGTCTGCGCCAAAACGCTGTCAAGAGCCCTGCCGATGTACTTGGCCGTGTTATACGCCGGTATGACTACACTAATGCTCATGCTCATCTCAGTGTCAGAGGTTGCGCCGGTTCGCCCCGCTCACCCTTAATCAACGGAACATCAGATTCAGAATATCATTGTAAGTAAGCCACAGAAAAAGAGACAGGATTAAGACCAATCCAACATAGGCTAAGATTTCCTGCGCCAGGCGGCTCAGAGGCGAACCTTTTATCTTTTCAACAATCAAAAGGACAATAACGCCGCCGTCCACAATAGGAAGCGGCAGAAGGTTCATCACCGCTATTACCGAGCTTATCAGGCCAAGGAAATAAATGTAATAGGTCAGCGACTGGCTGGCGACGATTTTGTAGCTCATTGTGACGATACCGACGGGTCCGACCAGCGTTTTCGGGCTCACATCTCTGCTAATCAGTCGCCGCAGCGTAACGTACGTCTGGGCGATAAACATATATGTCTTCTTAAGGCCCATCTTAATTGCTGCCGGGGCACCGTCTGCCTTGTAAGGCTCCTTTATATACTCGAAAGGCACGTACGCGGTCGGCAAAAAACGCGCTGATACAGGAGGAGCAAAACCCGTTTCGGCGGTGATATAGTCATCGTCGGCTGGAATATTTAGGCCGACACCGCCTCCGTCATTACCTATACGGTAATCTATGCTTATAATCTGCCCACGGTTGCGACGTATAATGCGCATGATGTCGTAAAAGTTCGCCACTTCCTCGCCGTCAACCGCTACAATTTTTGCACCAGTTGGGATGTCCAACGCCTGCGGCCCGTTTTCAATATCCATTGTTCCGGCCACAACCGGATGCTCCGCGTCAAGTACCGGAAAGATGCCGATTGTCACACGGTCGCTCGTGGGGCCACGCTGCGGGTACATATTAATCGTAACCTCTATTTCAGAGCTGTCTTCGCTCCGGCGCAGCACAGTAATCGCCATTAACCGATCAGCATGACTTTCGGTAATTTCTCGCAGTTGTTCATAAGTAGGATTATCGGTGTCGGCGATCTTTACGATGATATCGCCGACTTCCAAGAATGGCCCGGTCTCGTCAGGCGGTGGTTTCCTGAGAATCTTTTGGCGCCACCAGGAAGTCAGCCTGCGGGCCAATGATGGTTGTCTCGTTCTGTCAGGCACTGATATAATCTTCAGCCTTGGGACCATCGTATGGATATGGGCAAGCTTATAGCCGGTTTTAAAATCATCCTTAACATGACTCAAGTACAGCGGCAGCTTAACATCGACCATCGTTTTTTGGCCGGTTTGGGCCTCAGTTCGCTCAACGGCAAGCACACCCTCGGGCTGAAGTGACTCCCCAATCAGCTTATTCAACTGGTGTGCGTTTTCAACGACTCTGCCATCAAACGCTGTTACCACATCGCCGGGTCGCAGGCCCGTCGTCTTATAAAGCTGCTCAATATCTTCGGGCTTTGAAAACTTCGCAACTGTGAGAGTTTCACCCTGGCTGATGCCGAAGGTGCGCATGTAGGCACCTTCCGATTTGGCCGCCACAATGTCATATTTTTCCATCGTCCCCTCGGGATGTTCAACCACAAGTGATGTCGACTCGCCCTCGGCTGACAGGGCCGCTGCCAAAGGCAGGCTCGTGAAATCTACAAACGTCTCTCCGTTAACCTCGACCATGCGGTCGCCGGGTCGCAGCCCCGCGAGCTGGGCGGGCGAATTAGGCCTAACGCTGCCAACCACGGCAGGCGGCAAATCCACTCCGGCAAGAAAGACCATCATAAAGATCAAAACCGCGCTTATCGCGTTGAAGACCACCCCCGCTGCCACCACCGCAATCCGCACCAATATCGGCTTGTTGGTAAATGACCGTGGGTCGTCGGTTTCCTCGGCTGCCCCGGCATCTTCCTGGCCCAACATCTTCACAAAGCCGCCGAACGGTATCAAGCCGATGCGATATTCCGTGTCGGATGCCTTAGGTTTCCTGGGTCCCGCAAGTTTCTGCACTACTTGCGATGTTAAAGTGTCCTTATCTTCGTCTTGATTTTGTGTTTCCTCTTTCTCCTGGCCGGAAAGGTTCGGCAGAAAGCGAAAGCGAAAACCCGTTTCGGTTTTTCGGATGCCCACAAGTGTCGGCGGAAAGCCGATTGAAAAGACCTCAACTTTTATGCCGCTCAGCTTGGCAACGATGAAATGCCCGAATTCATGGATTATTATCACGGCGCCGAAACCAAGCACAACGACCAATACATGAATGAAAGCGCTAAAGTTGCGAACCGCAAAATAAATGATTGCACCTGCGGCAATCACAAAAATCAACGTATTCAGCCATTTTCTTGCGGCATTTTGTGTTTCAGGCATCTAATAACCTTTCCGTCCTTTGCTGCCTTAAGCCGGTCAGCTCAGTAAGCGATCTGCTCAACTTGTTTTTTTAGATATTGTCGGGCCTCGTCTCTGGCCCGCATGTCCACGGCCAGTAGCTCCTCAAGTGATACGCTTGAGCGAGCGTCATGTTTATTCACACAATGCTCGATAGCCCGGACAATCATACCAAATCTTATCCGCCCCGCCAGAAATTCTTCGACTGCGACCTCGTTTGCAGCGTTAAAAACCACCGGCGCCGACCCGCCTTCGGCCGCGACGGTAAAGCCAAGGTCAAGCGCCCTGAAGATCTTACGGTTCGGCTTTTCAAACGTCAGTTTTCCTAATTCGCTAAGCTTCAATCGCTCGGCAACACCTTTAACACGCCTCGGATATGTAAGCGCATACTGAATCGGCACGCACATGTCCGGCCGACCGAGCACGGCTACTACAGAACCATCGACAAATTCGACCATCGAGTGAACCACCGATTCAGGATGCACCAGAACATCGATTTTATCGGTACTAACGTCAAAAAGCCACCTCGCCTCTATCACCTCAAGGGCCTTATTCATCATCGTCGCAGAATCCACCGTAACCTTGCGCCCCATCTCCCACGTCGGATGTGCCAGGGCCTCTGCGACGGTGGCGTTTTCTATCTGGTCCGGCGACGCCTCGCGAAACGGCCCACCGGAAGCGGTCAGGATTATTTTGCTCACCTCATCGCCCCGGCCCGCCTGCAGGGCCTGAAATACGGCAGAATGCTCGCTGTCTATCGGCAAGATAATCGCTCCATTTGCCTTGGCCGTCTCAGTAAGAAGCTGACCTGCTATAACCAGCGGCTCTTTGTTTGCGATAGCCAAGGTCTTACCCTTCTTCGCCGCCTCGAGCACAGCACCTAATCCCGCCGCTCCGACAATAGCTGTAATTACCGTGTCTGTTTCGTCAATCGCGGCAATTTCAATCAAACTTTGGGGCCCGATAAGAATCTCGCCGTCATAATCACCCAATCTATCGCGCAGGTCGCCAGCCTTTTCGGGATTAGTCAATCCCACGAACTTCGGCTTAAACTGACGCACCTGCTCAGCTAACATCTCGGTATTGCTGTGCGCGGTAAGAGCGACAACTTCATATTCGGGCCCAAGCGCCTCAATTACCCGCAGAGAACTCGTCCCGATTGAACCGGTCGAACCCAATATAGCTATTTTCTTGCTCATACACGCACAGTATGACAGAAAACCCCTATATGTCAAGAATCATCTGAGTATGGCGCGATTGCTTAACAAGTTCGCGGAAGTGCAAATGCAAGTTCGATTGTGAAAATCAAAGAAATAGTCTCCATGAACAACAAAGTTTCCCATAGGGTGTTCTATATATAAACTTTGTCCATGAGTCTTGGGAATGCGATGCACTGGCGGATGTGTTTTTCGCCGGCCAGCCAGGCGACGGTCCGCTCGACGCCTAAGCCGAATCCGCCGTGCGGTACGGAGCCGTATTTTCTAAGGTCCAGATACCACCGATAGGTTTCAATGTCGTAGCCTTCGTGTTTTATCTTGTCGAGCAGCACATCGTAATCATCCTCGCGCATCGAGCCGCCGATGATCTCACCAAAGCCGGCAGGAGCCACCAAGTCGAAGTTCTCAACTACCTTATCGTCAGCTCTGTCAATCTTCATGTAAAACGCCTTGGTATCTTTGGGGTAATGTGTCACAAAGACGGGTTTATCGTGCATGATGGATATAATCGTCTCATCCGACCCGCCGAGGTCCTTGCCCCATCGAAATTCGGCGGCGAGTTTTGCATGTTTCGGATTGTTTTCTATCATGGCTTCCAACTCGTCAAGTTCGGCGCGTATTTCTATGATCTCGGTGGCTATTTTCTCGGCCTTCCACTTCTTAACGCCTGCTGCGCGCTGCTTTTCAAGGTCCGCAATTTTTTCTTCCAATTTTTCTTTTTGATCCTTCAACTCGGCCAACTGCTCAGCCATGAAATTCGCAGTTCTTTCACTCATCAGCATGTCGGCGACTTCGGTATAAGTAAGCCGATAAAACGGTGGCGTGATTTTTTCGAGGGATTCGGTGTCTGTCCCCAAGACTTCAAGCTCACTTCTGTTTACCCGAAGTACCTCTGCTGCGATGAACGAAACGAAATTCTCCGCTAATTCCAACAAACCGTCAAAGTCGATATAGGCAACTTCCGGCTCGACCATCCAGAACTCAGTTAGGTGTCTGCGGGTCTTGCTCTTTTCGGCGCGAAACGTCGGGCCGAAGCAATACACCTTGCCAAAACTCATGGCCGCAGCTTCCAGATACAGTTGGCCGGTCTGGGCAAGGTGCAATTGCCTGTCGAAATAGTCCACCTCAAACAGCGTTTGCTCACCCTCGCCCGCAATCGTCGTGAATATCGGCGTGTCGATTAGTGTAAAGCCGTTGTCGTTGAAGAACCGGCGAATCGCGTCAATCACCGTATGGCGGACCCTGCCGATGCACCACTGCCGCTGCGACCGAAGATGAAGGTGCCTGTTCTTCAGCAGAAAATCAACGCCGTGTGCCTTCGGCGTAATCGGGTAGTCCGTCGCCGCACATATTACCTTCGCATCGGTAACAGCCAATTCATATCCGCCCGCGCTGCGCTCTTCGGCCCTGATTGTACCGGTTACCATAAGCGAAGATTCCTGACCGAGGTGGCGCAACTCGTCGAAAAGCTCATCGGAGACCTTCCCCTTTTCCACGATGCACTGACAAAGCCCCGTGCCGTCGCGGACTATGAGAAACAGCACCTTCCCCCCCGCCCGCGACCGATACAGCCAGCCGGATAGCGTAACCAGCTTTTCGACATTGTCCTTCAAATCTGCGATGTAAACTTTCGTCTCATTCGCCATTAGCGCCTTCCTTGTCCGCTACCTGTTGCCGGCTACTCAGCGGGTTTGTCGGGGATGATTATCCCGGCTATGAGATAAGTCACTGCCAGTGGTAATATCCCGGTCATGAAACACAGAGCAACCAGTCCTAATCGAACTAATGTCGGATCGATGTCGTATGTTTCGCCGATGCCGCCGCATACGCCAAAAATTTTCTTATCAGTCTTTGATAGATACAGCTTTTTCATTTGTGCCCTTTCTTTTCTACTTACTCAAACTGACCGTTTTTGTTTTTAGACACGGATTAACACCGATTAACACTGTTTTTAAGAGCCTGGATTCCCGCTTTCGCGGGAATGACAAGGTATCGAGACTATCTAAAAACTTTTTAACAACAGCTTAGTCTCTATAAATCCAATTTATCGCGCAGATAACTTTTCAACTGGTCGGTGGCAATCCGCACCTGCTCCATCGAGTCACGCTCGCGGACAGTAACGGTATTGTCTTCTTTAGTCTGGCCGTCAACGGTAATGCAAAATGGTGTGCCCGCCTCATCCTGCCTGCGATATCGCCTGCCGACCGCGCCTTTCTGGTCATAGAAACAAGTGAAGTGCACCTTTAGGTCGTCGTAAATTTTAGTTGCGATCTCAGGCATACCATCCTTTTTCACCAACGGAAAAACAGCCACCTTTGTCGGGGCAAGTGCATGATGAAACCGCAAGAGATTCCTTGTCTCGCCTCGCACCTCTTCCTCGTCATAAGCGTCAACGAGAAAAGCCAGCGCACTTCTGTCGATGCCGGCACTGGGCTCAATCACATAAGGAATATAGCGTTTTTTGGCCTGGTCATCGAAGTAAGACAAGGGACCTTTGTGATAATCGTCAGCTTCGGTGTTCAGATCGATTTGCTCCAGGTCGCCCTTTTTCTCA
>SDBT01004970.1_pt1 | contig 22444 bp, 20 predicted proteins | sample 2277101 | NCBI WGS metagenome assembly SDBT01 (sample SAMN10404973, study PRJNA504765) | marine sediment metagenome | isolation source: marine sediment core GS10_PC15, 103 cmbsf | place: Arctic Ocean: Southern Knipovich Ridge | collected 2010 | reverse complement strand
TCTCGTTTTCTAGAATCCAGAGATTCGAAGTGCCCGAGGCGGTACCTGTCCCATGGCCGTCGACGCCCTCGGCTCTTTCGTTATGGTGGATATAGTTGTTGTAAACAACGTTATAGTCGCCACCATTACTTACTGCCGTACCATACCCCGTGTAAGTGCCTTCATTTTCAACCTCGCACGATCTGAGGCTGATGTGGTCGGTGCCAGATTGGATCTGGACTACACATTCACCTGTAAATTCAAGGTTTTCAATTATCAGATACGAACCGAAAATTTGAACCCGCAACGCCCCCGACTGCGCGGCATCCTGCCTGATCTGCGGCAGGCTCTGCGGGTCGGTTCCTCTGATGAATACCGGCCTGGATGAGGTCCCCTGCGAGGTGATATTCCTCCAGGTTGCGGCGTATACATATGGCCCACCGTGGACCTCTACGACCGACCCGGCTGCAAAGGTCTCGGAGTTACCTACAATGAGGCTCATTCGCGGGGTAGTTGGAGATCCGTAGGGGTTGCCCGTATCCGTGGCGTTGGGATGGGTATTGTCGATGTAGTGCGTGTACGGCCCGTTGCCGGCATCGGGATACGCCTCAGGCCCCGAGCCGAAGTCGTACGAGTCGTCATCGTACATCCCGTTTGTTTCATCTATCCCGAACGGAGGCGCGGGAATGCCGATTGGTGGGACGTAGGCGGCCTGGACTACTGTCGTCAGCGCAAACAAGACTACCAGTCCAAAAATACAGAGTTTTACTGCCGGAGGGGGTGATCTTAACATAATTTCCTACCTTTCAAGAAGAGTTCCACGACTTGAATTTATACCATCGCCAAGCCGGCCGGCTGAGCAATGGTGACGATACGAAGTGATGTGTGGGGGTATTGAAGACGGCTGCGTGACCTCGCGGCGAAAATGAGAAAGCAGGCTCTGGCAAATGCGCCAGCTTGAACGGCAACCGCGACGTTGCAAAACGGATAATAGCAACTCAGCTAAAGAGTACTTCATAGCTCGTCATAACTCCCTGGCCAAAGGCCCAAGTACTACAACTGCTATAGAAATGCCGCAGTACAATCAAACCACAAAACAGGCGCGCAAGAACCTTTCCTTGCAACGCCCCGTGTGGAGTAAGAGATACTGCGAACTAACTCCTGGCCGCCTTAGAATCAGGTACTACTACATAGACTGCATCGAGTTGAGAACTACCCCGATAAAGTGACCGATATCGATCCTACCACCGATCTGCTTTTTTTCAATAAAAAACTAAAAAAAAGCAAAAACACAGTCTCGCTTGGTAAACGTCAGCAGCTTGGAGCATGAATGAAGGTGATATCGCGTTACAGGTCGCGATCGGCCATCCTGCCAATAAGCGACAATCACGCCATGAACTGCCACCGACGGACTGCCCTATGTCACCGAGTTGGTCACAGGTGGGGGGCAAATACCTGGAGCATGCGCCGTGCAGACCGCGTGGCCAACGCGTGCTTTTTTCACGAACTTAGGCTTGCTGAAAATAGCCTGTATAGAAATGACAAAGAGAATGGGCGGTATTGATTCCCAACTTGGCCTGAGGTAATCTCTTAGGCATGCCAGACGAAAAAGCAATTCTCTTAGCCTTTGCAAAATCAGCTACCTTACCTGAAAACCAACTTCGCAGCTCCTTTGAAGTTCTCCTCTCTAAAACCGCGTCTGCTGGTGAAACTAAGCTTTCTGGGCCTACTTGGAGCCATAGATGATTCCAGCTATCAAGCAGTATTTACGAAATGTCGGTAAAACGCTTTCCGTTGGGAATGCAACCGAGCATTCATACCGTCCGGACTTCAAGACATTGGTCGAATCCCTCGGGAAAAATATCACAGCCACCAATGAGCCCAAGCGTGTCGAATGCGGTGCGCCCGACTTTATAGTTAGCCGAAAACAAATTCAGGTAGGCTTTATTGAGTGCAAGGATATCGGCGTTTCGTTGGATGAGGTTGAGAAAACCGACCAACTCCATAGGTATCTCGACAGCCTGGGCAACCTGATCCTTACAGACTATCTGGTGTTTCGCTACTTCGTTGGCGGCCAGCAGCAAATGGAAGTCCGCCTTGCCCGGGTTGATGGGAAGGGCAAAGTCAAGGCTCTCCAGGGCGCAGATGACCAACTTGTCAATATGTTCGACATTTTCCTGGCTGCTAAGGCCCTGCCGATCAACACGCCTAAGGAACTGGCTGCTCGCATGGCCAAGGTCGCCCAGGTAATACGTGATGCAATTGAAAAGGCATTTAAGCTCGAAAGTCAAACCGGTACGCTTCACGGTAAGTATGAGTCATTTCGCCAGACTATTCTGCACGACATTACCATCGAACAGTTCGCCGACATGTATGCCCAAACAGTCTGTTACGGCATGTTCAGTGCTCGGGTCAACGTCCCCGACAGCAAGGCCGGGACTTTTACCCGTGAACACGCCGCCTATGATCTTCCTGCTACTAACCCGTTCCTTAGGGAAATTTTTGAATACATCGCCGGAACGAAATTAGATTCGAGTATTGTCTGGGCGGTAGATTTGCTCGCCGAAATCCTTCGCAGTTGCGATATGACTGAAATCCTCAAGGACTTCGGAAAGGCTACTCGGCAGGATGATCCGGTAGTTCATTTCTACGAAACGTTCCTGGCCGCCTATGATCCGGCCCTTCGCGAATTGCGCGGTGTTTACTACACGCCGGAACCGGTAGTTAGCTTCATCGTTCGCAGTATAGACGAGATTCTTAAAAGTGACTTCGGCTGTGCAGAAGGCCTGGCAGATAAAACCAAAATCAAAACTACGTTTGCTGATACTTCCCAGAAGGGTGGCGAAATCAAACGCGATGTTCACAGGGTACAAATTCTCGATCCTGCCACCGGAACAGGAACTTTTCTTTATGAAACCGTGAGTCACATTTACGACGCCCTGAAGGCCAATCGCGGCCAGTGGGCTGGGGACCGTGGCTACGTTGCACAGCACCTTCTCCCGCGGTTATATGGATTTGAACTTATGATGGCGCCCTACGCAGTGGCCCATCTCAAACTTGGCTGGCTGTTGAAAGAAACCGGCTATAACTTCCCCCAAAATGAGCGGCTGCGCGTCTATCTGACGAACACGCTCGAAGAAGGCGAAGTTGTTGCTGGCCCCTTGCTCGCCCTTGCCAATCAAATTGCTCGTGAAGCCAACTCCGCAAGCAGCGTCAAAACCGAAAGCCCCATAATGGTCGTCATGGGCAATCCCCCTTACTCGGGCCTTTCAGCCAATATGAACAAATGGACGGATGACTTATTGAAAAAGGCCCTGCCAATAAAAGGCGGCGCTCAGAGTTACTTCGAGATAGACGGCAAACCGCTTGGGGAAAAAAAGGTCTGGCTTCAGGATGATTACGTCAAGTTTATCCGTTTCGCTCAGTACCGTATCGAGATGACTGGTTACGGTGTACTTGGGTTTATCACGAATCATGGCTATCTGGACAACCCGACATTCCGCGGCATGCGGCAGAGTCTTATGCAGACCTTCGACGAAATCTTCGTCATGGACCTTCACGGTAACTCGAAAAAGAAGGAAGTCGCGCCAGGTGGCGGGAAGGATAATAACGTCTTCGATATCCAACAAGGCGTATCGATAGGAATCTTCATCAAGCATCAAAACAGTCGGAGTAAGAAATCTGCCAAGGTGTTCCATAGCGAATTGTGGGGCGGCCGACAGGCAAAATACGACTGGCTTGTGGCAAATGATGTAAAAAGCACGCAGTGGACATCCCTCAAGCCCAACTCCCCTTACTATTTCTTTATTCCTAAAGATGAAACGCACCGCAAAGAATACGAAGCCTTCCCGAAGGTTACTGATATCTTTGCACAGAATGTAACTGGCATAGTTACCGCTAGAGATGGCTTCGCTATTGACTACAGTGATAAACCATTGCTCGAACGCATCGGGACCTTAAGAGATTCCCAACGAACGGATACCGAGATTCGTGATACATTCTTTGCTGGTAAGAAATCAGGAAAATATCTGCCTGGGGATTCAAGGGGATGGAAACTCCCTGAGGCGAGAAAGACCGTCCAGAATGATGCCGACTGGCAAAACAGAACTGAAGATATTTTGTATCGCCCATTCGATACACGAAGAATCTATTATGCATCTTGGATCATCGATTGGCCCCGAAACGATCTCATGCCGACGATGCAGGCAGGCGAGAATATGGGGCTATGTGCAGCCCGGTCTATTGAAATTGGTAGAGGCTGGGAACACGTCTTTTGTACCCGTTGGATGATTCAACATCATACTGTTAGTCTGAAGGAGGTTAACTACGTTTTTCCACTGTATCTCTACCCAGGCAAGGTCAAAGACTATGGCGTAGCAAGTGGATGGCCTGTTGGCACTGACAGTCGCCGGCCGAACTTGAATCCTGATTTCGTGCAGGAGCTTTCGAGCAGGCTGGGTTTGGAATTCGTATCCGACGACCCAGGTGATCTTACCAGTACTTTCGGCCCCGAAGATATCTTCCATTACGCCTATGCGGTGTTCCACAACCCAACCTATCGCAGCAGATACTCCGAGTTCCTGAAGATCGACTTCCCTCGCCTGCCGTTGACCTGCGACAAGGACCTGTTCGCTACACTTTGTCAACTCGGTGAGGAACTGGTTGGTCTGCATCTGGTGGAAAATGTCCCCGCGCAGCAGGCGACGTATCCCCAGCCGGGCAGCAATTTGGTGGAGAGGACTGGCAAGAATGCCTACAAGCCGCCGACCAGTCAAGCCCCCGGCCGGGTGTATATCAATGATGTACAGTATTTTGAATCCGTGCCGCCGGAAGTGTGGGAGTTTCAAATCGGTGGGTACCAAGTCTGCCAGAAGTGGCTGAAGGACCGCAAAGGCCGAATGCTGAGCTTCGATGATATCGAACACTATCGCAAGGTTACTGAAGCTATCCGGCAAACAATCCGGCTGATGGCCGAGATTGACCAGGCAATACAGGCCTGGCCTTTGAAATAAGAGGCCTGAAGGAACAGCCCGAAGGGGTGACTAATGCAATACTGGTTAGACTTGTTTACTGGAACGACCTGGGATGAATTCCGTCAGGCCGGTGCCAATGTAAGTGGCTTTCGGCACCGCATGCGCAAAACAGTAGCCAAGATCAAGCCGGGCGATACTTTCGAAGTGCTGCTATAGACCATTAGGCCAAAGCGTGCTTATTTTCACGAGTATAGGCATGGGGGGGGTAGGCCCCTGCAATCTCTGGAACCTGCGATGCGTAGACCATTAGGCCAGACACACGCAATTTTTCACGGATTAGAGAGTTTAGCAGATGCAATAAATAATGGTTTATCAGATGCGCAAATGCTCTACAGATTCGGGCCTGTTAATCGAATATAAACACGGGTGTTGGCCATCGCATTCCTAAAAATACCCATGTGGTTAGCTTGAAAAAAGCAGTTACGGCAAGGTAATCAGCTGCAGTGCAGTTCCCGAGTTCGTGCCGTTATTGCGGCAGATGATGCTATCAGTCGGGCCGACCTTCTTGTCCCGGTTGAAATCGTATGCGTCGTCGATGGCTGCGGGGTTGACGCTCAGTGAGTGCGGATTGTTCCTGATACCGATTTCGTCAGTCGGAGTTACCTTCGCGTCGGTAGCAGAGTTGCCCGTCTCGCATGGTGCGTTGCCGAAGTAGAACACTTCCGATGAAGGAATGTACATCACTTCAAGCCACTCGCCTGCTATGGCGTCATCGGCCCAGATAATCGTGATGCGGTCCGAATCGCCGTCGCCGGCGCCTGGGCGGACAGTTACACTCGTCGGGGCAGGTGCAGCAATCCAAGCTGTTGGAATGGGATCATTACCGACCTTAAACGTAAAGTCGCTCGCCGAAACAGTGCCGCCCGTATTGGTCGAATCAACCATGATTCCGTTGATGCCCTTGGAGAAACCGGTGTAGTTTGCAAACCCAGCCGACTGGCCCCGCAATAGGGCTGTTTTATCGGTCGGGATTGCAGAATCGTCTGCGGCGTTGGCGGCCGGGTCGTTACCGTCCCAGGCAGAGTTGTTGTAGAAGACATGCCGGTCGGTTGCTGCAGTAAGCGGGTGCAGTTCATAAGCACCGATATCCACGGCCGGGCCGTAAATACGCGCGTTGCCCCGGAAATCGGTCGCCAGTGGAACGCCGTCAGCATCGACAGCAAGTGCATTGTCGCCGGTGTTCACAGCCGGGCTGCCAATAGTCAGTTGCAAGTTGCCGTAATAGACAACCCCCTCATCCTGAAGCGATTGCTTAGGCCAGTACAAACTCTTGGTCGTCGGGGCCTTGTCGGCAGATTCCGACCGTGCAAACCCAGCCTCAGCTTCCAGGCCGCCGCCTTCACAGAAAACCGCATCGCGGTGGGAGGAGCAGAGGAAGAGGTGTCCGCCCGACTGATCAGAGGCCAAACTGATTCCGCGTAGCTGGCGTAGGTGGCCTCTGGATCGAGGGGACGCCCGACATGGCAAGATTTAGCGACATCGTGCGACGAGCGTGCGCCATACACATCGGTACCAATACGACGTTCTGGCTCCCCCAAAGTCACGAGTGATTACGCTATATCGCATAAACCCAAGATGCCGGAACATCCGAATCATACGCCGATTCCTGCTCCAGGTTCTCCCAAACACGCCCGACGGAGGGGCGTGGCGTTCTCTGCAAACCGCCTCCCGAATTAAGCGAAAAGGAAGGCCGGTGCCTTCAACCTCTCTGCCTACAGCCAGAATGTGTGCATAAATATCGTCACCAGGCACACGCCAATAGCCAAGGCATCCACGAATCCCCTCGGCATTCCTCGCAACAAGAACTTCTGCGTCGTTGGCAGCCAACTCCTCGATCACATTATCCACATTCCCATACATAATGCTAAGTGATGGAAGAAACCTCGCATCCACACGCTCAAAGAACTTGCACAATTCCAAACGAATGTCGTCCCGAACGGTGCCGAGTGCCTTCCATGACACAATCTCTTCACAGGACGTCAAGGCTAGCATCATCACTATATCCTTCCTTGCCGGACTCACGTTGGAGTCGTGTTACAGTCACATACACAAGACACGCCAACAGCAATGCCGGAACAAATGCGAGTGTCGGCGCAAAATAAAACAGACCTATCAACGTTGCCAGGCCTGCTCCAACGCTCCACGTACCCGCAGCGCAACTCGGTCGCTGCAATGTCAGTCCCCCAACGACCATGGGCAGGAGGATGAGCAGCCCTGATGTGGCCCCAATAATGAGATGCACCAGGTTCGGAACGCAGATCGCGACAAGAAGTGCGACACTGCCCAGAATGATCGTGAAGACCACAACTCGCCTCTTCAGTACAGCGCCCTTCTTTGTGTCCCTGTACTTGCCGTCTGCGACCGTCTTCCATTCTCCTCCCCATCGCTTGCCATCGCGAACGACATTTACGGCCAACACGTTGAGCAAGCTATCGCCGGATGAGATGATGGCAGCGGCAATCGAGCAGATCGCCACGACGAGAAGCACCCGATTCGGAAAATAGTACTTCAAAAGGGACGGAACGGTCTGCGCATCCGCATCTAGGTCAGGAAAAACGACCTTGGCATGCATCCCAAGTAACGTGTAAAGCAGAAAAAACGGAGCAATCACCGCAGCTGATATGAAGAACGCCTTTCGACAAGTATGGGCACTCTCGGCAGCGAATATCCTCTGCCAGGCATCGATCCGCACCAGAATGCTGAGGCCGGAAAACAATAATGCACCGATCGCAAATACGGCCCCCATACCGAGGCCCGTGAAGTGTTCTGCGGGTAGCTCCCCAAACGTTCTGAACCAGTCACTCTTCATGACGAGCGCCGGCAACACCAAAAGCAACATCACGCCACTCAATATCATAATCTGGACTATGTCCGTAGCAATGACACCCTTGAGGCCACTGATTGCAGTATATGCTATCAGAAACACGGACCCGAGGACGAGTACTACGTAAAAGTGTGCCCCGTATAACACGTTCAGCAATGTCGCGAGAGCTACAAATTGCGCCGCAAGGAAAAAGAAAAACACGACGAAGTTGACCAGAACCACTAATCGCTTGCATACGCTACCGTGCGTGGATTCCACGAAGTCGTGAAACGAAACGAAGTGTCCCCTGCTCGCAAGTCCCTTAATGGTTGGGGCCAGTACACCAGCCAAGACGAAACCCAAGGTATAGCTTACGCCAATAACGAACCCCACCATCCCGCCCTTGTAGCCAAAATTGATTATACCAAGTACCAAGCCACCGCCAATGTAGGTCGCCAAAATCGTGCAGACCAACTGGAACAGCGTAACTGATTCGCTGGCGAGCGCATACTCGTATAGAGTAGAGCGATAGTGCTTTATTGCCACTAAGAGAAATGCCGCAAAAAAGGCGATGATTATGACTTGTTCCATTACGCTTCCGGACCTCCATCAATGTTCGTAGCTACAGATTCGGTATTAGTAACATCGCCTGACTTCTCAAATTCTCGAAATGCCTCTGCGTAGTGACGCCCCACATCTCTACGGATTACCCAAAACCACACTGCAAGCTGGATTAGGATGTAGGCAACGATGCAGAAGTAGACGGCCCAGAGCGTTTGACCTTTCAAGTTATCACCAGAAAAGGTCGCAGGCAAAGAGAAAAAGATGACCCCAACAGCCAGTAGGAGACGACCCATCATCACGATTAATGCGACTAGACGTGGGGCCGCAACGCCCCGGACTATCCAAGCAGCGCACGTTGTGTCCTGGGTCCTCGTGCTTACATACTTTCTTAGCCAGTCTTTCCCTTCGTGCGTAAACAGTGGTGCCATTACATCGGCGTAGATGAAATAGTACACTACAGCTTCGATAAGCCCTGCGATACCAAACGCAGGATACTTGGCCGGACATCCATAGATCGCAAGCACGAAGACGACCCCAAACGCACTGATGCGCAGGAAATTCGCGATCAGGAGGATGTCAGAAATGCTTCTAGGCAGTGAAACGTAGAAATTATCACATAGCCACAGGGACTAGTAGGTAACTAGTAATGATCCCGCAGTAGACAGCGCTCAGGATGGGAAGGCTAGTAATGAGAAACAGATCAGGTGCGGGGGCTGCCGTTCTCTTGAAGATCAGCGAAAATATCAGGCCGAGAAAAATGACGTACACTGTATTGATTGTGGTCAGCGCCGTGTGCCGTTCTACCCTGCCTGGGATGGCGAGCCCCGTGCTGTGGCTTTTAGATGTAGGCATCATAGTGATTCCTGCAAGTCTACGTGTGACACGCGGAGTGTGGCATGCTTCCGTAGTACTCGACAGTCTTGCGGGGGTAAGAAGACAGATGGAAGGGATGAGCCACAATTGGCCATGTCAGATCCCCCGGGCCCCTGGGACTTATCGCTCTTGGACCTACCCGTAGGCGAGCACCGGAAGGAAGCATAAGTACGCGATTGCGTAACATTTTTCATAAGCACTAGCACGACCACCCCTGCCGGATATTCTCTCGGCTAGTTGAGCCACCGGCCGGGGACCGCCCCCAACCGAGCCGCATTATCAGGCGCATGGACATTATCTGCAACAAGTTTTCTGCCCGTCGGCAACCATAGAGAACCACCGAAAACCACGTTTTTCCGGTCAGGGGGCACAGTTTTGGGGGTACAGTTTAGATGCCCATGCAAACTGGCACCTTCATTCAGTATGCCCGCTTCATCGATTATTACAACAGCCAGCGGTATCATGAAGCCCTTGGCAACGTGACACCCGATGACGTATACTTCGGCCGGAGGGAAAAGATTCTTGCCCGCAGGGCCGCACTGAAAACAAAAACGCTCACCCGACGCCGGGCGAGCAACAGGACAATCCCTGGGAAGGTCAATCAGCAGCCGAATCCGTGACTTAATTCAACGCCTCTGGATTGCCACTTTTGCTGAAGACATACAATGACTCCGAACGAGCCGCTAACGTTGCCCGCCATTTTAGCCAGCGATGCTAAGGGAATTCCGTGGGGGCATTGCTGCTTGTCCCTAACTCTGGTAAGCTCAGAAGTAGCTATTTTGGGGCGCTGACTGAGGCCGATTCTGGGCCGAGCGGCGCGAAGGACCGGTTTTGAGCCGTGTGGGAGCATCGAAATGGATCTTGTTGAACTGATCGCGAAGGTCCGGTCGGGGGTTGTCAAGCTGTCGATAGAGAGGGACCGCGAAGTCATTGCACATGGGACCGGCTTCCTCGTGAAAGATGGGCTGGTAACGTGTAGCCACTGTCTTCCCGAGGGTGGCTACGATGCCGTCGCCATTCATCTCGATGACGATAGCAAAGGGAACGATATTGTTCCGATTCGATACGAAGCCCACGATGTAGCGAGCTGGGTGGTGGCTCGGTCTGTTAAGACGGAGAATGACTATGTCTTTTTCACCTGTTCAGAGAAGGAATTCGAGGATCGCCACAGGTTCGAGTTCACAGAGTCCAGCCTGCTGAGTGTTGGAACGCAAGTGGCGTTCCTTGGCTTCCCTTTCGGCGTCGGGCACCTGACTTCGCATGTTGGCTATGTCTCAAGCCTTTACAAGGATAATGGTGTGACTGTTCTTCGGATCGACGGGAGTATAAATAAAGGCAACTCAGGTGGCCCCGTGCTAGATCTGAGCAGCGGAAGAGTTGTGGGACTCATCACGCGGAGTGAAACGGGCCTTATCGAGGTAGCGTTCGATCAACTCATCAATAGCTTTAAGAATAACCAGGATACCCTCGGACAGATATCTAAGTCAGGCTCCACTATTAAATTAGGCGGTTTTGACCCTATTCAAGGGGCAACAGTTACGCAGGCCCAGTTGATGAAGCTGGCAGAGCAAATCCGAAGGTCTGCGAATGTCGGGATCGGCATTGCATTCTCTACAGACGCCCTGGCGAATAAGCTGTCCCAGAAGAGCGGTGGCTAGTTTTCGGTTGCAGTGGGAGGCCGCTACTATTTGCAGATGGTACTATCGACCAACTTCGGCAACCCGTGTTTATTTTCACGAGTTTAGGCATAGCCGGGGTAGGGGGGTAAAATAGCTGGGGCCGAGGGCTGTAGACCGTATGGCCAGGCACACGCATTTTTTCACGGATTAGAGAGTTTAGCAGATGCCATTAAAAAGGGCTGATCACTCCGACATAATCACGGGTTTATACCCTCCCCCCCCCCCATCCATCAGCGCATAGAAAACGGGCAGGCCTTTAGTAGACCCGCCCGCAATTATTATCTGCAAGTGTCCGAGAGTCGCATCCGTGGCCGACGAGACGAAAGACTTCCCCGCGATCGATGAAGTTATGGGCTACTCGGCCGACGGCTCGCAGGGCGCCCCGCATTCAGTGGCAATGGCTGCGAGATACAGGGATTCGATCAGCAAGGAACGGATGAAGGCCGTGGCCGATTACGTACACGACTGGTTATTGGGGAGCTGATCTATTCAGGGGGAATCGGCTGGCTATCACTACCACATACGCCGAACTCGATAAGACTGTTGCGATGGAAGCCGCCCAAAAACTCGGTTGAAACCGATAAAAACGGACTTTAATTCTGCAACCGTTGTCTTGACCGAATCTGTAAGTCCTGTGCTCCCCACCCAAGGCGATTCATTTCCTGGACAAGTTCATCGTAAACTTTTGCTTTTCCCAAAGGATCGCGAATGGTGATAAGCAATACTGCATCTTGTTGGCTTTGGTCCAATAGTTCCTTACGGTGAACTAAGTCGTAAGACAATCGCCACTGCTTTTCAGCTGGTCCTCGCATTAATCTTCGATAATACAGTTTAAGAGGCGACCATTTATATCCATTCTTAATCAGTTCAGCTTTAAATCCTTCTGTAGTGACTTTGGGGATTGGGTTAACCTCACGACGGTATTCCTCTTCACCCGTCTTCTGGTCGATCATCGTAGTCCCCAATGAAGCTTTGAGATTGCTCCGACAATACTCCATGCCGTAATTCTTATCCACCGGGGTATCATGAAGCAAAGTCATGAAAATCTCTGCTTGAAGGGTCTTTCCGTTCGCCGAAAGGCACGATGGCATCGGGAAAGGCCTCTTGCCAAAATCAGCGCTCTGAAAAACCTGCGTTTGGATAATGATCGTGGCTGACGATTGGGAACAATTTATGATTTCATTCGCATCTTTTGGACAGCCTAGCCCAAAATACTTGACCTCTTCTGCATCCAATGGCAATCGACTTATGAATGCGGAATGTACCAACAGTGCCTTGACTAACAGGGGGGATGCGGCGTCTGGTGTTACCGCGAGCTCTTGCCAAACATTTGAGGCGATAGTTGATACGAGGGGAGTTGAAAAACTAGTTCCAATGCTTTCCGCCAATTGTCCATTCCCATTGAACGAGACAACACCGCTTTGATGGTAATTTCCAAGCCTGTCGCAATTGCCGCCGTAATGCGTTAGTTCAGGTTTAAGCGAGTAAGCTGGACCAAATCCTCTTCGAGAAAAAGGTGAAGGCTCTTCCGTCTTAACAAGCGAACTATTGTTGTGCACATGCGCCAAAGAGCCAACGGTAATCCCTCGAATACTGTCAGCGGGAGGGCATATGCGATCATGCTCTCCAATGCTGCCATCTGGTCGCCAAGATCGATATGGAACTTCGGGCCAGCTACCGTAATTACCCGCAGCCAGTACAAACAGAACATTGTGTTGCTTCGATCGTTCGTCTAAGGCCGCCGCCAAGTCAGAGAATTCAAACTCGTGGCAGCAGTCATCAAGCCCAAGTGACAGATTCCATACTCTTACATCCGGGAATTCCGAAATCGCAGTGTCAATGGCAGTGAGCAAATCGAACTCATCAATAGAGCCATCCTTATCTAAGGCAACGAAATCAATTACCTTAGCGGATGCACTTGGAAATCGCTTATCTCCATGATTCAGACGTCTGCTGTGAGCGAGCAGCCCCGCCACAAAACTGCCGTGTTCATTATCTTGCATCGAGAGTGGTACGAAATCGAATCTGTCATGGATCCATGCTTGAAGAGTTTTGTTGTTTGGATCTGTCCCTGAATCGATGATTCCCACTAAACCGTGTGCTCCGTCGCTTCTGGGTTTGGGAAAGTCGTGATGCGAAATCGCACCAATGACTGTTGAAGCTGTCTTGATCACTCTATAATCTTGAAATGGCGATAAGCTCTTGATTCCGACGAAGTTTGATAGGGCCTTAATCACTGCTTCGCTCGTAATGTCCAAGCGATACACAGAAGAACCTTCGAAATATCGAACTTCAGCTAGCTTTTCGATCTGATTTGTGTCGAGCAGTCCTTTGAAGGCTTTAATGACTCTTGTGTTCTTTTCAAGTGAGTTGTGATTGAAAAGGCGAATTTTCAGCGCCCTCGACTTTGTGTTCTTACAAGCCTCCCCAAGTTCTACAGCCTTCTTCTCACCCATTACCTCAGCACGACCCCAAGCTTGGATGTTCGATACGGCGGATATGTTTGCTTCAACCTTTTCTGTTTTGCTTTGAACGATCTCTTTAGCAACCGAATCCAATCCTTGGGGCGAGACACTAACAAATAACTCCCCTAAGTTTCCTGCGCCAATAACGGGACAAGTTTTTTCATTAAACAGGGAGTCGGGACGGTGGCTCTTTGCCTCTGCTAAGGGTTTCATTACCACTCTTGCTACAGCGGGAACGCCGGGAAATTTCTTAAAAGAAGCGGCGAACTGTTCACGCACCGAGAGTACTTGGTCTGCCAGTTTGTCTCTAATTTCATTTGTTACTACGCAGAAAATTTTCGCCCCCCCACCGCCTCCATGAGGCTTCTCGTAATCTTCCTTACGGGGAATTACTACTTTGATTGGAAGATATTCTTTCTCAGCCATTGCCATCCCCTTCTTTCAATATTTGCGAAACTCGCGCCTGTGAAATGCCAAAAATCTTTCCTAGAGTAGCCTGATTAAGTCTTCCCTGATTCAGTGAACTCAAAGTTCTGATCTTGTCTGCGGGGCCAGTTGAGTTGAAATCGTTCTGGGCTAAATGCTTCTCCAAGACTGGATCAATTAAAGCTTTAATATCTATGCTATCAGTTCCATTGACTATGCTTCGGCGAATTGCATTCTCTATCATTTGCTGTAAATCAGAGCCCGAAAGACCTTCAGTAATTGATGTAAGGATTTGGGTTATGTCGGGCCCATAGAAACTCCCCATGAAAAATTCGATCATTTTCAAACGTGCATCATAATCTGGAAGATCAAGTTTTAATTTATATGTAAATCTTCTCCAAATGGCAGGATCAAGAAGATGATCATGGTTGGTTGCTGCCAATAAAACATGGTCACAGCCAAGAGCGTCTATGTTTTGCAAAAGACTGATTACAACGCGCTTCAATTCCCCAAGTTCATGAGAATCATCCCGCATCTTCGCAATGGCATCAAATTCATCTAAGAACAGAATGCATGGTCTAGATGCAGCATGCTCAAAAAGCATCCGAATGTTCTTTGATGTGCTCCCAAGATACGATGAGATCAATGCATCCGCACGAGCAGTTATTAGTGGAAGTTGCAGGATGCTCGACAGATACTTTGCCAATTGCGTCTTGCCGCAACCAGGAGGGCCATAAAAAATCATTGATGCCGTAATGCCTACCCCATTAGCCACCAAGCGATCTGCGGCTTGGAAGAAATCAACAAACTCCCAAACCAAGCTTTCATTTGCCGGAGAAAGAATGAGATTGATGTCCTCTGGCTCAAATAACTCAATGTCCGCCATTGGAATCCTGGATTCGGAATCTACAGGTATGGCCCCTCCGTTTGCTGATGATTGAGCTAAACTTAAACTTCTTCCCTTTCGCTTTCGAAGTATCTGGTCTATACGTCTGGCAGCTTGAGGTTCTTTATCTTTGATTAATTTGTCACGTAAGTGTTTGCAGTAAGCAATGACTTTTTCATTGTCGGACGCCAAGGCTCCATCAACGATCTTTCCCAAGTCAAAAAGGTAGTCTCTGATTGTTAGGCTTTTATTTTCACTCATAACACTTATAAAATAGGCTTCGTAGCTTATAAAAGCAAGGTTAAAACTTATTTTTCTTGGTCAATTTCAATAAGGGACTTCTGTAGGAATTAACCACATGTAATAGAAATGAATTATGCCCGACCGTCTTTAGTTGGTTTCAACTTCTTCTATGCTTTCTAAGGCTTCTTCACCTGCTTCGCCCGCTTCTTCGCCAGTCGATTGGCCTGCAGGTGCAGGCGATACCCGTCCAGGGCGATCACTAGCACGGTCTGCACTGCCAGTAAAGCCGCCAGGAACTTTTCGCGATCACTGCGAATAGATTAACTGGTGCTAAATCGACCCGCAAGGCCGGGCAAGCTAAATACTTGACAGAACCTGAATTCCCAATAGGCTAGTGTAAGCATGTCCCAACACGAAGCCGAATCAAGCCAGAAAGAAGAGATGGAAGGCGGCAAAAGTACGGCAACCTTCTGGAGTCCAGATATGGTTCTTCAGAAGTTGCTTATGGCGAGACGCAAAGAAGAGCAGGACTTAAAGGAGAATGTTGCCTGCGATTCAAAGCTTATTTCGATAGAACAGCTAAAGAAAGCCTCGAACCCGGCACTCCTTCTTCATGGTGACCAGGGAAAAGCCTTCACTGAACGTCAGTCAAGGGTTCTTGACGGCGTGCTCGAATATGTTTTTTCAGGGCAGCAATGGAACTCCGGTAGGGATAAACCCTCGCAAGTACTGACGGATCTGCTGGAAGAGCTGAGGGACTGGGATTCTAGCTCCTGCGCTTTTGAGTTTGCCTCGGCTGATGAGATCGTGGGCGATCATGCGGGAGTTCGTTTAGCTGGTCCAGTGGAATGCTATATAGAGGCAAAGTATGATGCATTGTCACGACTGTATGCGCATAATATCACGAATTCCTTTGGTGGTTTCCTCACGGAAGAGATGGAGCCTCAAATTAACATCCAGATGTATCCTTTTGAAAGAAGTAAATTAGAGCTTCTGATGAGGCTGTTCGAGGATGGCGCTAGCAAGTATCCGGGGCTGGCGCACAGCGTAATGTCGTGGCCTCTCTTGCGATTTATGCCTCGACCTCCGAAGCACATCTTCCCAGACTTCGAATTCCCAAAGCAGAGAGAGCGGGGTTACTACGCTACATTTCTGCACCCTTGTCCAATGGTCACGGCGAAAACTGAGACGTGGAGTTGTTATGGGAATACCAGCGAGGCTGGGGGGGGCAGGTTCAGGGCCTTGGCTTTGGAAGCAGGGGAAATTGCTGCAAGAGCGCTATTTGGCAGCGAACGTCCCCTCGGAATCTGTTTGGTTGTGGAGAAGAAGATTTTTAGCAGGGATTTGCTTGGCGTAGGGATTGACTTCTGGCTTCAAGCAATTCATCTAATGAGAGGGACACTCAAAAATAATGATGGTTGGGATGGTCTGTTTGACGGAGACAGCGACTATGGCGAGAAGGGGCTCGAAGAGGGGCTCTACAGATTCTGGCGAAGCGAAGATGTCTTCCTGGACTCCGCACTTCTCTGCAATGAGATACTGAGCAGGGGCGAAGCGAAGGAAGAGGCCGGTAGTGGCGATGAGTCCTTGCCTGTCGGTCTGACAGACACGGAGCGCAACTTACTTGAAGCGCTGGGGGGCAAGACCTTGAGAGGCGAGGAACTCCTGAATACGGCCGGTTACGATTATTCATCCCACGGTCGAAATATACTTTCGAATCTTGTCAAGCGAGAGATTCTTGATCCTACCCGTTACGGCTACAGGCGACGTGACGCGCGTCAGTGACTAACGTCAGGACAGACTTTGCATAAGCCCGCTCCCATAATGCGGGCATGAACAGAGAACTACTTACTAATACGGCAGCAGCTTCTGGCAGACTTGGCTTGACCAGCGAAGAGGCTTCGAAGCTGCTAGGTATCTCACGGGCGCACTTCTACAAACTCTACTCTGCTGGCCGGATTCCACTGCCGCGAAAGATCGGACGCAAGGTCTTATGGTCCCGCGCTGAACTTGTGGACTGGTGGGAGAAGGGTTGCCCGAGCTGCGGAAGGGCGGGTGTGCACCGTGTCTAATATCCACACAACTACCCCCGAGCCACTGCTGGTCTGTGTCCACGATGCAGCAAGGGCACTGGCAATTTCCGAGCGAAAACTCTGGGAGCTTACGAATTGCCGAGAGATTCCCTGCGTTCGTATCGGGCGACGCGTGCTCTACGATCCGCTTGACCTGACGGCATACATTGGCAGCTTGAAAGAGGGCCGATCATGCTAGGGACTGACGATGCGATGGATCGCGTCAGCCGAAGGAATCCCTGTCCGATCTGTGGCAAGGCCGACTGGTGCCTGGTTGCATCGGATGAGTCAGCGGCGATATGCGCGAGGATAGACCAGGGCAGCGTTAAGCGGTGCGGTGAAGCTGGCTTTCTGCATATCCTGCGGGACGATCCCAACTGGCGCTTGCGGCCGAAGGTGCGCACCATCCACCTTCACTGTCCTGACCTATCCTACAAGGCCTGGGGCCAGTTCGCCTCCGGCTACCGCGCTGCCACCGATATGAACGAATTACTGGCCTTCGCCGATTATCTCGGCTTGGCGATTGAGAACCTAATCCGGCTGCGCATCGGTTGGTCACAACAGGACAGGGCGTGGACATTCCCTATGCATGATGCAGATGCGCGTATTCGCGGTATCCGTCTGCGAAATTGGGCGGGCCGCAAGTGGGCGATATGTGGTAGCAAGGATGGGCTTTTCATTCCAATCGGCCTAAGTTTCACCGGGACGCTGTTTATCTGTGAAGGCCCGACCGATACAGCCGCATTGCTGGACGTTGGGCTGGAAGTTGTTGGTCGGGCAAGCTGCACAAGTGGGCGAAAACTACTGATCGACCTAATACGTTATCGCAGACCCATTAGTATTGCCATCGTCGGTGACAGAGACGCCAACGGTGCAGGACAACGGGGTGCGGAAACTCTTGCCTCCGATCTGCTGCTGTATACCCCTTCAATCAGCGTGATCTATCCGCCGGAGGGAATCAAAGATGCCCGCGCATGGGTGCAGGCGGGCGCAACGCAGCAGGACGTTCAAACGGAAATCGACGCGGCAAAGGTGCGGAAAATCAGCATGTCACGGAGGGCGGGCAAGTGAACAAGGATGTTTTGACCATCGAATACAAGCCCATCGGCGACAAGGGTAGAGTCAGCCTCACTGTCAGGCACGGTGACAACCCTGTGGCACTGGACAAGCTGGATGTACTGTCGGCGACTGCGCGGCATCGGTTTGCAGAGCAACTCTGCGATAAGTATCCCGGCTTCAATCGGGCCGACATGGACAGCGAACTGATGCGTATAGCTAATGAGGTCCAGACAACACGACCTGAGACAGATTCAACCTGCGGTGAGTTGGATGTATCCCGGATCGTCCGGCCAGAGCGGTTCATCGTGTCGGAGGTGTCGGGGCTGAGTGTGGCGACGCCGACGCTCATCAGCGGCAAACCAGCGGGGCGATGGCGGCTTTACCTTCACTGGGCAGACGGCAATCGCGAAGTGATGGACCTGCCGGATTCAATTACCCTGCCAGATAAGTCAAAGCTGTGGATTTATCCAACGCCGGGCGAACCGAGCCTGCGACAGATACCCGCATGGACGGAACGTGCCCGGAAAGACTGGTTAGCCAAGGCGGATGCACCGGACCCTGCGGACCTGTTCAAGCGGCTGTCTCAGTGCATCGCGTATTATATCGACTTTCCCAAGGACCGAGCGCCCGGCACGACGGCGACACTGGCGCTGTGGGTGGTGCTGACCTACTGCTATCCGGCGTGGTTAGCGATTCCGTACCTGTATATGGGCGGGCCTGCAGGATCGGGCAAGTCTCGTGTCTTTGAGGTGCTTTCGCGGTTGGTATTCCGGCCATTGCAATCGTCGAATATGACCTCGGCGGCGATGTTCCGAACGCTGGACAGCAGGGGCGGGACGCTGCTGTACGATGAAGCCGAACGCTTAAAGCAGAACACACCGGATGTTGGTGAGATCAACTCCATGTTGCTGGCCGGGTACAAGCAAGGCGGTAGGGCGACGCGACTGGAACCGGTTGGCGATACCTATAAGCCGGTTGAATTCGATGTGTTCGGCCCCAAGGCCCTGGCGTGCATCCGAGGCCTGCCGGTGGCGCTGGCGAGTCGGTGCATAACGATGATGATGTTTCGGGCAGGGAAAGACTCTGAGAAGCCCCGGCGACGAATTGACGCTCACAAGTCGCGATGGGAGTCGCTTCGGGGCGACCTTCACGCCCTGGCGCTGAATTCCGGGCCTGACTTTCTGGACCTGGCACGACGGGACGATGTATGCCCGGCTATGGGCGGGCGGAGCTTCGAGCTTTGGCAACCGCTTCTGGCGCTGGCGTCCTGGGTGGAATACCACGGGGCCGAGGGCCTGCTTGCACTGATGCAGCAGTATGCGAGCGCGAGTATCGAGGCAGGGCAGGACGAACAGACACCCGACTGCGACGAAATACTTCTGCGAACGTTGGCGGGTCTGACACGCATCGGGCAATCTCCTATCGCCAAGGATGTGCTTGAGGCGGTGAAACAACAAGAACCACGGATGTTTGACAACTGGAGCGCTAAAGGCGCAGCCACTGCACTGAAGCGGTACGGGATCAGCACACACAAAACTCATGGGCGGCGGTCTTACGGGCACGTGAAGCTGGGCGATCTGAGGCAGATCGAAACAGCCTACAACATGGACCTGGGCCTGTCGGCCATAGGTGAGGATACCCCCTGACAACGTGCCCCAAGTACCCCATGGACACCCAACAGGCTCAAAACCTAGGAAAACTGGCCGATCTGGGGGGCACATGGGGCACATAGGGCACATGGGGCACATATATAGAGGTGATATAGGTATGACATACAACGCCACGACAATGCTGGCCGGGCTGTTCCAGCCGGTGGATTTGAGCCTACCCCAAGACTGGCGCTTTGCATATGAGGAACGCGCCGCGATCATGGAGTACTGCGGAAATCTACCCCGAACGGAAGCCGAGAGGCGGGCCTTGTTCGAAGTGGCAAATTGCATGAAAGAATCCGAGGAACGTACCAATTAAGTCGCTGCTGAAAAAGTATATTTTTCTATTAAATTGTCATTTGACAGCAATAATTGAGTATGCTATAATCTCCCAAGTTATGAGCGAAAACCAAATGGAAAAAAAGATCAGGGAAGCTTTTGAAGAGGCCGGGATCACCCAAGCCGAGTTGGCCAAGGCCAGTGATATTGATAGGGGTATCATATCTCGTTTTTTGGCATCAGATAGAACTATCACTCTTCCGGTTGCGGATTGCATCTGCGAATCGCTGGGGCTTGAACTCGTCCAGACGAAGAAAACCAAATTAGGAGAACGAAAGATGATCAAGAGGAATCCATTTCGAAAAGGTTGTAGTTTGAAGCGCGTCAGGATTCTATGCGATGGACCCATTAAAGAACGCCGAGGCAAAATGATTTGTGATCAGATCCTTAAGGAGCTTGAATCAGGATATCTGACCGAGGCCACCACTAACTGGCTTGCGAAGTGGGTAAATCCAAGACGAAGTGAACCGAAGGTTCAGCCTGCGTTTGAGGCAATCAGCCGAGAACTTTTCGGACGCAGAATATCTCGCACCGATTGAATGGATTGAGGATCGGAAAGGCAGGTAGGGTAATGGCGACAGTGTTCAAACGAGGCGGCAAGGCGAACAGGGGCGGATGGTATTACATCGCCTACTTCGACCATGAAGGCAAGCGCATCACACGAAGCGCACGGACAAGCGACAAAGCGACGGCGAAACGCATTGCGGACAAGCTGGAAGCGGAAGCGGCCCTGAGGCGGGATGGGGTAATTGATCCACATCTGGATGCTATTTGCGATGAATCGCAGCGGTCAGTTGAATCTCACCTGGCTGACTTCAAGGACAAGATGCGCGCCGCGAACCGGAAGCCCAAGCACATAGCCACGACGACAGGCTACATAAGGGCGATTGCAGAATGGGCGAGTTGGGATGCTGCAGGCGACATAGCTGCCGACGATGTGAACCGCTGGGCGGGCAAGCTGAAAGATGAAGGCAGGTCGGCTCGAACGATTCACGCGAATCTAACGGCTGTCAAGAGCTTCACGCGATGGCTTTCGACTAATCACAAACCCCCGCGCGATCCGCTAGCGTCGGTCCAGAAGCCCGACCCAAAGGCAGACCGGCGGCGCGAACGGCGAATGCTGCTGCCTGATGAATGGGATTGGCTGAGAATCGCGACCGAGGACGGGCCGGAACGGGATGGAATGATCGGTCGGGAACGGTTGCTGCTGTATGCGGTGGCGATACAGACCGGCCTTCGTGCAAGCGAACTGCGGAGCTTGACGCGCGGGAGGCTGTTCCTGAATGAAGAAACGCCATTTATTACCTGCAAGGCAGGAAGCACGAAAAACGCCAAGGATGCCCGCCAGTACATTCAGAGCGACTTGGCCGATGATCTTGCGCGGCACATGCAGAACAAGACACCGGGCGTGGCCGTGTTCAATATGCCCCGGCCTGAGGATGTGGCCGACATGCTCCGGGGGGACATTGCGGCGGCAAGGCGAGATTGGCTCAAAGCAGCTAAGCACGACCCGGACGAATATGAACGGCGGACGCAGAGCGACTTTCTGTCCGAGAAAAATCACGAGGGGGAAACGTTGGACTTCCATTCTCTCCGGCACACCTGCGGGGGGTGGGCTGCGATGAGCGGTGCGCATCCCAAGGCGATCCAGGCCATCATGCGGCATTCGACGATTACGCTGACTATGGACACGTACGGCCACCTTTTCCCGGGGCAGGAAGCGGACACGGTAGCGCGGTTGCCGAGGATGCTCGGAGACGGCCCCAAGGCCCTGCGGGCGACAGGTACGGCCGACTATACGGCGGAAGGCGCGCAGCGCCAGGCGCAGCAGTCAGGGCGCGAAAGCATGCGGCTGAGTACGAAGCCAAACGATGGTACGACGGATGTAACCCGAAAGAGCGAAGGCCATAAGCCTTTGTCAGATACGAAGAAACGCAACGCCATGCGAGAAAGTGCAAAGCGTTGCGGGAATACGCCGCGAAGGACTCGAACCTTCGACCCGCTGATTAAGAGTCAGCTGCTCTGCCAACTGAGCTAGCGGCGCAAGCGTAATTCAGAGCGGGGCATTCTACGGTTAGGTTGTCAATGGGTCAAGACCTATCGATCGTGTCAATAATGTTGTGTAAGTTTATTTTTATGCCATCGAGCGAGTTGTCCGAAGACGGCTCGTTCGATGGCTGGTTCATCGTGGAAGCAGCCCATCGGCTTCAAACGCATCCGCAGCGTCTCGATCAGCCGTTCCATCGGATTATTGGTACGCGATCTTTTCCACCAATCACTCGGTAAATTGTAAAACGACAGGCTGTCCGTCAGCCCATCCATAAAAGCATTCACAGCCCACGGCGACACCGTTTTCCACCGTCTGGCCCACTCA
>SDBT01004969.1_pt1 | contig 22447 bp, 16 predicted proteins | sample 2277101 | NCBI WGS metagenome assembly SDBT01 (sample SAMN10404973, study PRJNA504765) | marine sediment metagenome | isolation source: marine sediment core GS10_PC15, 103 cmbsf | place: Arctic Ocean: Southern Knipovich Ridge | collected 2010 | reverse complement strand
CTGACCATGCTGGGGATCATCATCGGAGTGGCGGCGGTGATCACCCTTTTGGCCGCCGGTCAGGGCGTTCAGGCGATGGTGACCGAGTCCATCCAGGACGTGGGCTCCAATCTGCTCTTCGTCCAGCCCGGCGCTCTAGAGGCTGGACATCGCAGCCGCCCACCTGCGCTCACCTATGGGGATGCCCAGGCCATCGCCGATCCGCTGAACGTCCCCAGCGTTGCCGCGGCTGCGCCCATGTTGGGCAGTAGCTTCTCGGTGACCTATGGCAACAAAGACACGACCACCAGCGTCCAGGGGGTGGGTGAGAGCTACCTGACTATCCGCAACTTCGAGATAGCCGAGGGCAGATGGATCAGCGTTCAGGATGTGGAGAGCCGGGCCAGAGTATGCGTGTTGGGGCCTGACACGGTTGAAGATCTGTTCGGCGACGATGCCTTTCCTGTAGGTCAAACGGTAAAGGTCAACCGTATCCCCTTCAAGGTCATAGGGGTCACCGTGGAGAAGGGAGCCTCCGGCATGACCGGCAGCGAGGATGATGTGGTCTTCATCCCTCTTACCACGGCTATGTACAGGCTGATTCAGTCCAGGAGCGTCTCAGGGGAATATCTGGTCTCGGTGGTGTTCGCACAGGCGGTCAGCGAGGAGGCCATGGATGCGGCGACCATGGAGATCGAGGATCTTCTGAGGGCGCGGCACGATATAGCTTTCAGGGACGACGATGACTTTACGGTGATCAATCAGGCTGATCTGGTGGCCATCTTCGGAGAGATAACCGGGGTGCTGACGCTGTTCCTGGGCGCGATCGCTGCTATCTCCCTGCTGGTGGGTGGGATAGGCATCATGAATATCATGTTGGTCTCGGTCACGGAGCGCACTCGTGAGATCGGCATCCGTAAGGCGGTGGGAGCCAAGAGGCGCGACATCCTGCTCCAGTTCCTGGTGGAATCCATCATTCTCAGCCTGGCGGGAGGAGCGGTGGGCATCTTGCTCGGATTCGCTGGGGCCCAGGGCATATCAAGTTTGAGCGAGGACCTGAACGCGATAGTGACGCCGGACGCGATACTCCTGGCGGTGGGATTCTCCGCCGCGGTGGGGCTGTTCTTCGGCATCTACCCGGCGATGCGTGCCGCCAGCCTGAATCCCATAGATGCCTTGCGATATGAATAGGGGGATTGAGATGAAAAGGTCCGTACTGCTCATAGTGGCGTTTCTGGTTGTGGTCTCTTTCGTGTTGGGTGGATGCAGCCGCTACATGGAGGCGATAGCTCCCACGCCCACGGCGGTCGTTTCCGCCGAACCGTCGCCCCCATCTATTCCCACTTTCACGCCCGCGCCCACAGCGACGGCGGAGCCAACCGCGACGGCCACGGCCACGGAGACGCTTGTTCCCTCTCCGACGTCGTATGATACGGCAACTCCTATGCCCAGCGATACTCCGACATCGGACTCTGAGTTGGAGGGTGCTGAACCGGCCACAGCAACTCCCGAGATGGCCCTGGAGTCTCCTCTGGAGGGCGAGGCCTTGCAGGGTAAGCCTTTGCAGGGCAGGCTGGCGTTCCAGGAGGCCAGCGGGGGGAACATCTACCTGATCAACGCCGATGGCACCGGCCTGCGGCTGCTGACCAATGGAATGGATCCGGCCCTGTCCCCCGATGGGGCGAGCCTGGCCTTCGTCCGCTGGGACAAGGACAAGGGCATCTATCTGATGGGCCTGGACGGTGGCGAACCTCGGATGATCTGGGGTGAGGAGCATCCGAGAGGCCCGGCATGGTCTCCCGACGGCAGCCGCATCGCTTACACCAGCAAGTACCTGGCATGGATACCTCCGGTGGGGTTCAATATCCCCGGTTACGGGTTCCTGGAGATCTTCCCCGGGCGGGATGAGGATCGCTGGAACCTGCACATCATCGATCTGTCGGATGGTAGAACCTTCGATCCTCGCTTCGACCGGCACGGCTTCTCGCCATCCTGGGGTTCCGACGGGGAGACCATCGTCTACGATGGCGACAGGGGGCTGCGGTTGGTGACGGGGGACGAGGAGCCCAGGTCGCTGACCGACGATATTTGGGATTCGTCTCCCGTGTGGTCTCCCGATGGAAGTCGCATCGCCTACATGTACAAGCAGCACGATCACTGGGAGATCTACACTGTAAGGCCCGACGGCTCGGACTGGCGAAGGCTGACCAAGGAGCCTCTATTTTCAGATAATCCTCCCAACAACGTGGCGCCGGCGTGGTCGCCGGACGGCGAGCACATCGTGTTTCTCTCGGACCGGAACGGGGGTTGGGAGCTGTTCGTGATGGGGGCGGATGGGAGCGATCAGAGGGAGATGTTCCCTGCTGGCCTGGATGGAATCCGCTTCCGCTACGAGTTCGCGGCGGAGCGCGTGGTTTCGTGGGCCCGGTAGGGCGTGATTCCATGGAGGAGGAAGATGCCTGCCAGGGCTGCTAGATTCCCAGCGCGGTCACCCATGGTGGTGTCCTGTGGCATCGCCGTTGTCATAGCGGCCGTCCTGGGCGCCGTCCCCTACCTATATGCCGGCTGGAATCCCTACGCGGCGTGGCTGGTGGCCTGGAATGGAGCCACGTTTGTCATGTTTGGACTGGATAAGTTTCAGGCCGTGCGCGGGGGGTGGCGGGTGCCGGAGATGGCGCTGTATGGGCTGGCCCTGATCGGCGGCTCCCTGGGAGGATGGGCCGGCATGTTCATCTTCCGACATAAGCTGCGGAAGATTGTCTTCTGGATAGTGCTGGCCATGGGCACGGTGATTCACATCGATCTTCTGTTCAGGGTGATGCAGTGAAATAGACTTCAAGACAGTTCAAATACGACCTTGCCAATCCCTCATATGGTGTTGCCTGCTATTGGTTTGGAAGGTGATGTCCCACGACCTAGGCGTATTAAGCTTCTCAGTCAAGTCCCAGCAGTCTTAGCGAGTCTCGGTGGATTATCCCCTCCATCGCCTCCTCAGAGATTCGAGGCAGGGCAGACCCCTCGATCATCGAATTGGGCTTGCGCAGGGCTTCCAGGTTCTCCCGTGGCGTGGTCACCGGGTAATCGGTTCCGAAGAGCAGCTTGTGCATCACGCCCCATTCCTGGGCCAACCTCACGCAATTGTAGAAGGACCAGGGACGGTAGAAGAGCGCCGAGATGTCGGCATACAGGTTGGGGTGCTTTCTGATCACCGCGATCGCCGTGGTCTGCCAGGGGTGGGACATGTGGGCCAGCACCATCCTCAGATCGGGGAAGGCGATGGCGATGCGGTCGAAGTGGCGGGGATGGGCGTAGTCGAGAGGCGCATACCTCATGGGCGAAGTGCCGGTGTGGAATATGATGGGAAGTCCCAATTCCTGGGCCCGCTTGTAGACCCGGAAGGCCTCTTCTTCCAGCGGGTCGAAGTTCTGGTAGTTGGGCCCCAGCTTCAAGCCCCGAAGTCCAAGATTGGAGACGCATCTGTCGATCTCGTCCAGGCAGCCGGGGTCACGAGGATGGACGGACATGAACCCGATCAGCTTGTCCGGGTGGGCCCGGACGAACTGGGCGGTGTCGTCGTTGACATTGCCTTCAGCGCGCATTTCCTGGGCCAACTCGTCGCTGGGAAGGTCTCCGGTTTCCTCATCGAGCTCGGCGATGCCGAAGACGATACTCTTGTCCACCGGTTCCATGGCCTCCATATAGTCGTCCCAGTCGACCGGCCACTTCACCGCCTTGTCGGGGCGGAAGACGGTAACCTCTTTCACCTCGGACTCGGCTACGTGCTTGCTGGGCGTGTGGGTGTGGACGTCTACGATCATCGGCCTGTCCCGTGGAGGGTTTGCTGAGTCAACCGGACCACTGAAGAGCGATACGGTGGCCGTTCAGACATAGCTGCCGAACTCCAGTGCTGCATGGAAGAGGGCTTCGATGTTCTCAGGCGGCACGTGCGACTCGATGTGATGGATGGGACCGAAGATATAGCCCCCGCCCGGCTTGAAATCCTCCATCCGCTTTCCGACCTCCTCGCGGACCTCCTGGGGTGTGGCGAAGGGAAGCACCCCTTGGGAATCGCATCCCCCTCCCCAGAATGCGATGTCTCGGCCAAAATCCCGCTTCAGGCTGGCGCTGTCCATCCCCTGCGCCGAGACCTGCACCGGGTTCAGCGCGTCCACGCCGCATTCGATGAGATCGGGGATTATCTCCCGGATGGCTCCGTCCGAGTGCATCAGCACCTTCGCGTCCGTCAAGGAGTGGAGGAGGTCCATGATCTTCCTCTGTCGCGGCTTGAAGAGGCGGCGATACATCTCCGGAGAGATGAGCAGGCTATCCTGCCCGCCCAGGTCTTCGGAGTAACAGACCACCTGGATGTAAGGTCCTACCACTTCCAGAATGGCCTTCCAGGCCGCCATCAGCCATTCCGCCGAGGCGCCGATCAAAGCCTCGGCGTAGACAGGGTTGGCGGCCAGATCCATCATGAAGTTCTCCATGCCACGCACGTAGTTGATTATGAATTCCATGGGGCCGGGGATCGGGTCGTTCATCTGTATGGCTTTGTCGGTCTCGCGGTAAAGGTATTGGACTCTCTCGGCCAGCCCGTCGGTCATGGAGGGATCGTCAGGGTCAGGCCATTTGTAAGACCTGAGTTCTTCCATAGTACCTTCGGTCAGGGGAGGGCCTACGGGATCGAACCAATAGCCATCTGGCGGCCGGTAGAGCTCCAGGCCGAACTTATTCCTCCATCGCTCCGGCAGCTTCTCCACCGGCGTTGTGGTAGCGGAATTTGGGCTTGGAAAAACCGGGGCCACATCGACGCCATAGCGCTCTTCGATGCGAGGGTCAACGTAGGCCAGAAGCTGCATCCGGTCGTAGATGACCTCCTCGCCCCCCTCCAGTTCCAGATAGGTCTTCAGGCGCCGCTGGGCCCACACGTGGATGGACGATCCGGTGCCTCCGAGCACGATGGGAACCCGATCAGGCTCCTGGAAGTTCAGCGCTTTTAGCACTCGTTCTCTGCTGTTCATGTATTCCCGTCCTCGTCGATCTCATTGATGTCTGGCAAAAGAGATGCTCGCGACCGGGATTCCATGGTCAGGCACCCTAGGTGGTTTCTCATGGGCGCTCCTGAGTATCTCGGCCCTTTTCCTTCTTGTTCGTCGTCCGCTAGTAGCCTCGTTACTTCAGCTTGGCCGCGTGGCGCCTCGGTTGCTTGGAGGGGAGTGATCTTTCCCAGGCGAGCTTGCGGGGTTGGGTGGGGAGCGGTGAAACTTAGTGAAGACACGGCGACCTCCGCATCTCGTGAAGGCATGATGTGGACTCTGAGGATTTCGCCTTCGTTGGCCGGAGGAAACATGGGTTTGCATCGCCATCGACTCCTCCCATGTTCTGCGGGTGACACCGGCGCTCTGCCCTGTGGACATCCTATCATCGATCTTCTACCTTGTCAAGCCAAGTGGGACGGTGTCACCCGGCGTCGCCATCCGACTGCACTGGGTTCGGGTTACGGTGGCTCTGTGATATAATGGGAGCCGGGTCGGTTTCAGGCGCGCGAAAGGTGGGGCTGAGGAGAGAAGTGAAAGCTGGCGATGTGATAGGTTTGGTTGAGAAGTTCGCTCCTCCGGAACTTGCGGAAGAGTGGGACAACGTGGGGTGGCAGATCGCGATGCCTGGCCGGGAAGTGGCCAGCGTTCTTCTAGCATTGGACGTGACCGCTCGAGTGGTGGACGAAGCTGTGCGCCTGCGCTCAAATCTCATCATCTCTCATCATCCTCTGTTCTTCCGGCCCCTGACTCGGCTCGACGTGGAGTCGTATTCCGGGCGGCTGATAAAGCGTCTGTTGGTTGAGGACATCGGAGTCTACGCTGCCCACACGAACCTGGATGTAGTGCCTAACGGCGTGAGCGATGCGCTCGCTCAGATGATGGGCCTGGAGGACGTCCGGTGTCTGGGGTCGAGATCCTTGGACCGGATGGAGGTGGGATGGGGCAGGGTCGGGCGCGTGCCGGGTGGGATCTCCACCCAGCAACTCGTGCAGAGGGTGCGGGCCGTGCTGGGAACGCCTCGGGCCCGCGTCACTCCCGGGGATCGAGATGTGCATCAGTGGATCGCGGTGAGCGGAGGCAGCGGCTCGCATTTCGTGGGAGATCCCGAGCTCAGTGATGTCACCCTCTATCTGACGGGCGAGATCAAGTACCACGAGGCCCAACTGGCTTCTTACAGGGGTTTGACGGTGATAGAGGCGGGGCATTTCTACAGCGAGAGGCCGGGGCTGGAGCGGCTGGCCCAGGCCTTGGGTGATGCGGTGGAGGTGTATGTCTCTGAGCTGAACACTTCCCCGTTCGGTTAAGGGCCGTTCCTCCGGCCGGATTTCACATAAGGGAGGCCTGCTGTGAACAAGCCTCAACTCTTCTATAGAATCCAGGAAGTGGAGCTGGAGATCGAGGACAGCTTGTCGCGTCTGGAGGAGATAGGTGCGCGTTTGGGGGACAGGTCTCCATTGCAGGAGGCCGAGAGGGCGGTGGAAGGCACGAGGGCGAAACTGGATGATCTGGGCAAGGCTCTTCGGAGAGAGGAGCAGGATCTGACAGAGCTGGAAACCAAACTGTCCTCAACCGAGAAGGAGCTTTATGGGGGCATCGTCAGGAATCCGAAGGAGCTGGAGGGCTTGCGCATGGAAGCGGAGAGCCTCCGCCAGCGGCGGAGCCACCTGGAGGACCGAATTCTGACGATTATGGCCGGCCAGGAGGAGGCCGAGAAGGAACTGGAGCGGAGCGAACGCGCCGCCAGGGCTCAGGAGGGCACCTGGGAGGCGGAGCAGGAGGAGCTCCGGCGCGAGCAGGAGAAGCTGGAAGCCCGGCGGGTGGCCCTGGAGGCCGAGCGCGAGGGCCTGCTAAAACAGGCTGAACCTGCCGACTTGGCCCTCTATCGTCAACTCAGGCCCAGGAAGGCCGGCCGAGCGGTGGCGCTGCTGGAGAGGGGACTATGCCTGGGCTGTAGGGTAAACGTCCCCAGCCGGCTTGCTCAAGATGCCAAGAAAGGCACGGAGCTGGTAACCTGTTCCAGTTGCGGCCGAATCCTCTGCCCAACTCCCTGAGAGAAAGCCTCTCTCAGCCGATCACACCGGAGGATGCACCTCTATGGTCAGTTCGTCGAAGTAGGCGTTGGTGTTGAACCCCGTAGGATTGTGGACCTCCAGGAAGATGGTGATGGCGTTTGCCCCCGCGGTCCCCGTCTGAACCATCCCCACCCATTTCCCGAGTTCGGTGGTTTCCTGCCAGACGATGTTGGTGGAGGTCGCATCTGCCCCTCCATACGGGTCCATGCCGAAGCGAATGGTCCCCTCGGCGAGCGGGTAGAGCTGGCAGTTGATGGTCACGGTGTAGGGGGTTCCCGCGGTGGTGCTGACTTGGCGGTACACGCCCGCACGGAAAGCGGCGTGACCTGAGATCTTCTGAGCCAGGCCGCCGTCGATGCGGGTGTTCTTCTCACCGTCGTAGGTGGGAGGGCCGTCAAGGACGTAAGAGGTCCAGCTCTCTCCCACATCGCTGCCCACGCCTCCCTGGAACTCGCCCTTGAAATTCTCCTCTATGGTGACCAGAGGCGGGGGAGTGGGTGTGACTGTGGGCGTGGGCGGGCTGCTGGGCACGGGAGTGGCGGTGGCGGGAGCAGCCGTGGGCTCGACGGTGGCTGTGGGCGTCATGGTTGCTGCCGGGGTTGCACCCTCCACGCTGGCCCATCCCACCGAGGTGTCCCACTGGGGGGAGATGATGGCCTTCCAGCCGTTTCCTACCAGCTCTCCGACGCTTGACAGCCCGGGCAGCTCCTTCGCGTCGACGATGCCGAGACCTCCGGTGCTGGGGATCAAGACGAAGTACAGAGCGAACAGCGCACAAATTACCAGAAAAGCAAATCTCTTCATGATGCCCCTCCCCTCGTTCTGGCGCTAGCGGTGCTCTGAATGAAGACGTGTGCTATTTTGTGACCTGTGTTGAATTATATAGGATATGGTGTCCTCATGTCAATAGTATATTGGAACCATCGCACTTGAGCGCTCCTCCTGGCTGGAGGATTATGGCCCGAACTCGATCGTTCATCGTAGACCGGCCTGGGGCGAATCTGGCGACAACTACAGGAGGCGCTTGAGCGAGTTGCCCTGGCCTCGCGGCGGGCAGATGCAGGTGAAGCCGAGGCGGATCCCTAATTTGAATGCATGCTTGCACTCTTTAGGACTAATTTCCTATTGACGACTGTTCCCTTGCCTGAGTATCCTGTTTTCAGTGGTTTCAGTGATTTCTTGCGGATTCTTTGGAGTTTGGGATGGCTCGGAGTCAATGCTCTGGGGATGAGGGGAGGCGGGCGAGTGGCCCAGCGGGTCGAAGCGCGAGTTCTGAATGCCACACAGGCGGCTGATTACCTTGGGGTCAGCATCTGCACGTTGAAGAAGATCGAAAACTTGGGGCATTTCAGGCCCTATCGCACGCCGGGCGGCCACCGCAGGTATAGCAGGCAGATGCTGGAGGAGTATCTGGAGCTGAGCAAGGGGTTCTTCGAGGCGCCGGTCGCGGAGAAGATCCTTCTGGACCAGGGCGTTGCGGGGCTCCAACGTGACGTGATCATGTCCCTGATGGCGGCGATCGACACCCGGGATCATTACAGCCGTGGTCACTCGAGTCGAGTGGCAGCCAATGCCGTCGTTCTGGCCGAGCACATGGGGCTGGATGAGGAGAGATGGGGCGCTTTGGAAGTTGGGGCCTACCTTCACGATATCGGAAAGATCGCCGTACGCGATGCGATTCTATTGAAGAGGGGATCTCTCTCCAGCGACCAGAGGCGGCCGATTGAGGAACATCCCCTGATGGGGGCGCGCATATTGGAACCGGTAGGCTTCGATAAAGAGGTCATATCCATCGTGGTGTTTCACCACGAGAGGATCGACGGGCGGGGCTACCCCTCGAGGCTGAAGGGCGATGCTATTTCTTTGGGCGCGCGCATCGTTTGTGTGGTGGATTCCTTCGATGCTATGGTCTCAGACAGACCGTACCGGTCCGCCATGCCGGTCAAGGTCGCACTTCGAGAGCTCAGAGCCAACGCTGGCATCCAGTTCGACTCCGGGGTGGTGGAGAAGTTCACGGAAGCCTACTATGAGAGGGAGATCATGTTGCCGAGCTTGCCGCACAGCCTGGAACCACGGTTGAGAGAAGTTAGGCTCGTCCCCGCAGTAGCTACATAGGCAAGCATCGGCGGCGGCACCGGAACGATTCGCTGTCTGACCCCTTCAACCCCCGCGTCCGTATCTGTTTTTGGCTATTCGGCCAACGCGCTTTCTACTTGAACAGCCTGCCTTTACTTCGCCCGAAATCCGTTGGCAGCGCTGAGTCGCGCCGCGGCCGGTGAAGCGCGGATACAGCCGAATTAAAAACAGTTCCATATAGTACCAATTTCCTATTGACGGCGTTCGTGTTGTTGATATATATTGATTTCGGACGCTTTTATTCGGTTTCTATGGGTTCCGTCGATTCATAGCCGGTACTCTAATATATGAATAGGAGGCGTGGTGCTTCATCAAGTCGAAACGCGTTTGCTGACTCCCAAGAGAGCGGCTGGCTATCTTGGGGTTAGTCTCTACACATTGAAGAAGATCGAGCACTTGGGGTACCTCGCGCCGTATCGCACGCCGGGCGGCCACCGCAGATATAGTCATCGGATGCTAGATGAATATCTTGAGAAGAGCAAAGGATTCTCCTATAACAGGGGCACATCGGGAACTGAGACGCTTTGATCCCGATGTGCGGTCGTCCAATTGCCGGGTATGCGCCGGAGGTCCTTTGAGCGGTCTCCAGTGGGAGCTATTGCCACTTATAGTGGGACGGTTGACCAGATGCATACAACCTCTTCTGACCGGACAGGATCGGTGAACGGAGATAGATCAATGGGGGAGTCGACTAAGGGTCTGAAACAGAAGCCCTTTTACCGTCTACGCACTAGGATCACGCTACCCTTCGCGTTACTCACGCTGCTGGTGGCAGGCGTTGGCACATTCATGGTTGTGCGCTTCATTGGTGTCTCCCTGGAGGACCGGCTGACCAGCTACGTGATCGACGCGGTAGATGTGACTTCCCAGGGGGTGGTACGACTGCAAAATGAGCAGTTGGAGGCGCTCAGAGTGATGGCTTATACCGAAGGGGTGCCGCAGGCCACCGCCAGCCGAGACGCCGTCGAACTGGCCAACTTACTCGTTCCCTTGAAGATGAATTATAACCTGCATGTGGTGGAGGTGATCGATGCCAACGGCCGAGAGATACTGGGAATACAACATGACCCCAGTTCCGCCAAGGTGGAGGATTTCTCCCTGTCTCAGGAGGCTGAACTGTCGTCATGGCCTATCGTCAGCAGGCTGATCGCTGCCGGAGCTGACCAGATAGGTAACAGACAGGTAGAGATTCTGCCCAGCGCCGCAGGCCATGTGCTTTGGATAGGAGCCCCGATCAGGGATGGACAGAAAACGGTGGGGTGCATCCTCACCGGAGTCTACTTGGACAACGTGGCTGTAGAACTTACCCAAGTGGCGGTGGCCAGGGTTTCCCTATATGACAGAGGGGGCCGTGCTATGGCGAGCACTTTCTTCCACGCTCCAGGGGAGGTGAGCATTCAGGAAGACGTTCGAGGCAAGTTGCAGGCTGACCCGGATTCGGTGTTCCTTGAGCCTCTTAAGTGGGAGGGCAGAGAATATCTGGTTGGTTATGCGCCTCTTATTGTTCGAGGAAACGAGCTGGGCACTATAGCTGCCGCTGTCAATACCGAGCACATCGCCGAGAGCAACATGAAGGCTAGCTCGGGGATGATAGCCCTCTTCTCTGCGGCCGGTCTGGGTGTTCTATTTGTGGGTTATTTCATCGCCGGTCGTATCACCACTCCTCTGCGAAGCCTGGCGGAAACCTCACGCAGGATCGCTGCCGGTGACTTCACATCTCGGGTTCAGCGTGAAAGCGGCGACGAGATTGGACAAGTGGCCAGAGCCTTCAACTTCATGGCCGGGGAACTGGAGAAACACACTGAGCAACTGAGCCGGAGGATCGCCGAATTGAGCGTGCTCTATGAGTCCAGCAGCGAGTTGAACAGGACTCTGGACTTGGCGGAAATCCTGAAGGTAGCAGTTGATGCACTGGGTAGATCGGAGGAGGTTAGCCTGGTTCTGCTTTTACACAGAGAGGTCAGTGGCGACTGGCGGTGGGCTGCGACCAGAGGTCTAGCTAGCCTACAGAGCGACAGGCTGCTTTCTGAGCGTCTGGAAGTCCTGCCTAACGGTCTTGCTCCAGTTGCCTGGGGAGATAAGCCTCTGGTCATCAGCGGCATGGAAGAGATCGAGACTTTGAAAAAGGAGATCGGATTTGACGCAGAAGTTGATTCTCTGATGGTGGTTCCCCTCGCTTCTCCAGGACAGCTCATAGGAATTGTGCTCCTCGGCACAACGGAGAGATCAGGTTTCTCTGACCGCGCACAACTCAATCTCCTCCAGACGATCTCTACCCAGATCGCCCGGTCTATCCAAAACGCGCGGCTCTACGGACAGGTCAGGGAGAACATGACCCGTCTGGACGCTCTGCTTAGGGTATCCAGGTCGATCGGTGAGAAGTTGTCCCAGGATGAAGTCGTGGAGAGTGTCTTGTCAGGCGTCGAAGAAGTCTCCAAAGCGGATGTGGTCATCGTAAGTGTTTGGGATCCGGTCTCAAAGCGCCTTCAACTCGCAGGCGCCAACAGCGAAGTGCAGGGCCAGGGACATGGCGAGTGGCTGGGGAGCGAGATAGCCATGCGGGCGGTCCAAGATGCATGCCCTCTCGCTGTGAAGGATGGCAAGATTGCCCCGGCTTCCACCCGAAATGGGAACTCGGTGCTGGGGAATCGGCTGTGCGTGCCCATGCTCGTAGAGGATCAAGTCGTGGGGGCGATCTTCGTCGAGGCAGTCGACAGCTCTAGCGGATTCCTGCCCGACGATCTTATGGCCCTGACTACGGTATCTAACCAGGCAGCTGTAGCGATGAAGAACGCCTTTCTATATAAGGACATCAGGGAACTGTATCATAACATAGTCAGGTCGCTGGCGGCAACGATCGACGCTCATGACGAGTATACATATGGCCACTCGCATCGGGTGGCCACCAATTCCCTCATCTTGGCCGATTGTCTTGGATTAGGCGATAACGAGAGGAGCACGGTGGAGGTTGGTGCATACCTTCATGACGTTGGAAAGATAGGAATCCCCGACTCTATCCTCTTGAAGAAGGGCTCTCTGTCCAAGGATCAGATAAAATCGGTTGAGGAACACCCTGTGGTGGGGGCAAGGATACTGGAACCGGTGGGATTCGATGAAGAAGTGATCTCTGTCGTGCTCTCTCATCACGAGAGAGTCGATGGGCGAGGTTATCCCTCAGGTCTGAAAGATGATGCTATTCCCCTAGGCGCACGCATTCTGTGTGTGGCTGATTCTTTCGATGCTATGGTCTCGGACAGACCTTATCGGTCCAAGCTTCCCGTGGAGGCTGCATTGCGAGAGCTTCGGGCCGGTGCCGGCACCCAATTCGATTCCGTGTTGGTGGAAGAATTTGTCGCAGCCTACTTCGGCGGAAGGATAGTTCTTCCCGGAAACGCAGCTAGCCATCAGCCAGACAAGACCGAAGCGGAACCACTTCTCGAGGGAGCTTGAGTAGGCAGACGCCGTTGGCAGGAGGATTGTGGGCGAGGTGCAAGGGCCGCAGCAGCAGGGAGAGGACAGGAATAGAGGAAGGTGGGATATACTATTCTGGATCATCTGGTTGCCCATCTTTCCTCTATGCCTGTGTCTGGCATCCCAATTCGCGATGTGGGGCCCCGAATCGAGCACCCAAGCTCTAGGTGTGCAGGTCCCTGAGCCCGATTACTCGGGAGATGCAACGGTCTCTTGGTTCAAACCTTTGTCGCCTGATATCATCGTGGAGATAATCGCGGACCAAGTACTGGCGGTGTCCCCGATTCACCCGGGCGAGGAAGAGCTGAACGCCATCGTAGCCGCTAGGCTGGCGGATATACCTGCTCTGCTTTCTCCAACCGCGAAATCGGACTCGGCGCCTGAGTCAAAGCCGACCGACTCTAGCGTTCCCACGACGGACGGCGAGCCCATGCCTGTGGCCATCGACACGACCGAGTCAACGTCCGTCGGGGCGCCCACGCCCACCGTTGTCGGCAAGCTGACGCCCACTGCCATCAACGAAGCGACGTCCAGTGTCACCAACGAGCATACACCAACGGCCACCGGCACCGGCATGCCAATAGCCACCAACACGCCGACGCCTCCGGCCACCGATACTCCGCCCACCAACACTCCGGCGCCTGCGGCTACGAATACTCCGGCGCCTGCGGCTACGAATACCCTGGCGCCTACGGCTACGAATACCCCGGCGCCTACGGCTACGAATACCCCGGCGCCTGCAGAGACAAGCACGCCCACGCCAGCGGTCGGCGAAATAGTGCAGATCTTTCAGGTTACCTATCACCAGAGCACTCAGACTCTGGTGGTAAAAGCTCGCACCAACCTGTCGGGGTGCAGCCTAACCCTGGTGGGCTTCGGCTCCATGACACTCGAGGAGGGCGAGCACTGGGTCTACACAGAGGAGAATCTGGCCCCGGAAGATGCGCCTTCGACTGTCACCGTTGTATCTTCCTGCGGCGGTTCGGACACCAGTCCCGTAACGGGGAGTTAGGTTTCAGGCCTCGTGGAGATAAGCCAGCGGAGACGTCTGAGCGTCCCGCGGCCCGTTCAGGCCGACATTCGTCCTAGCTGGAGGCAATCCTGTGCTACTTGAACAGTATGTCCTTGCCCCGTCTGCCTTCCGCCGGCAACGCTGAGTCGCGGCGTCGTCGGGCGGATTCCTCTTCGGAGAAGTAAGCTTGCCAGCGAGCCGGAGCATCGGGGTCTTCCGCGCCGTGACGAGTGAGGCGTTGGCGCACCCGAACCATGAGCGGGGTATTGATGGCGGCGCCGGCGACGATGGCCTGTCCTTTGGACAGGGCGGGCAACTCCAGCAGGAGGTCTCGACCCACGCTCTCCACGCTTTCGGCCACGCGGGCCTGGTCCACGGGGTTGACGATGCGCAGGATGCACTGGGTCATGCACTGGGAGAGGACGTCGCTGTCCAACTTGCCGGGGCGCTGGCTTATGAGCCCCACCGAGACGCCGAACTTGCGCCCCTCCGATAGGATGGCCTTTAGAATGCCGGTGGTGACCACCTCGGCCCCGGCAGGTGCGTAGTTATGCGCCTCCTCGACGAGAACGAACGCGGGATAGGGAAGGTAGGTCTCATCGCCTTCGATGGCCAGGCCCTTTTCGGTATCCATCCGGGCCTGGTGTAGCCGGCGCAGCAGGGTGGCGACGACGATCTGCTGCTCGCGCTGGTTCACCTCGTTGAGCTGCAGGACGGTGCATTGGCCCGGCTCGAACAGATCCTCCAGGCTCATGTTCTGGAAGTCGTGGAAGATCTTCGAGCCTCCCAGGACCGAATTCACCCGCCACATCAAGGCGCCGATGGTGCTGTCCTCTTCCAATTCGGCGTCGGAATCCGGATCGGTGACGGGGGCCTCGGAATCGCCCTGGCGGATCATCACCTTGAATTGGCCCAGAGTCCATTTGTCCCCATTCTTGCGCCGGGTGGCATTGTAAGCGCGCCCCAGGTGGTAATGCATCTTCTCGGACAGGTTGGGCAGCAGGTAGCGGAGGTCACCCAGGGTGAGGGATGAGATGCGGACGCGCACGGTGTCGGGGCGGATGATGCGGACCCGGGGGCGATATCCTTGTGCCGCGAAGAGCGGGTTGTCGGCGATTTCCTGCAGGGTCCCGTATTCGCCGTGGGGATCGACGATGAGCACGCTGGCCCGGTTGTGCGGCATCATCAGTTCCTCGATGATGACGCTTGCCAGGTAGCTCTTGCCGGCGCCGGTGCTGGCGATGATCGCCAGGTGGGTGCTGGTGAGGCTGCGGGCGTCCAGGACGATGGGGACGGCCTCCTTCGGGCGACTGAGGAGGGAGCCGATGTGGATGGCACCGATCTCGCCTGGTTGCTTGCGGCTCAGGACTGAGGACAGCATCCCGTCGGGGGCGATATAGATGGGATGGCCGGACTGGGGCGGCACGCGGGGATTGATGAAGTCACCCATCTGGGGCTGGTGGTAGCCCAGGACGGTCGCGGTCACCTCGAACAGCTCGTGGGGATGCTCGGTGAAACCCAGCATGGCGGCCACGTCCGATGGCGCTACGGCTGGGTTGGCCATGAACGAGTCGGGATAGAGCCGCAGGGGCTCTCGTCGGGTTACCCGCCCCAGGATCTGCTGAGTCTCCCCTTCGACCGGCGTCTCGTAGTAGACGAACTCGCCCGTCTTGATCCGGCGGTCGGGATCAGGGGTGACGAAGGTGAACTCGTGGGGCGATTCGCCCGGCCCCTTGGTGGTGCCGATGGGGACGTTTTTCATCGTATCGGTTGCCTCCTATTCCGCCGGGGTGACGGCGGCCTTCCAAGCCAGGTTGCTGCGGAGCACCGAGAGGCGCTGAGACTCCTGGGGGAACAGCTCCTCCAGTTGCCCGATGACGCTCAGCAGGAGATGAGGTGCCAGCGGCTGTCCCTGGGCGAGGAGGAGGGGCGCGTAGGCCAGTCGCGGGCCTGGGGGTCCCTGGTGGAAAGCTTCCACTTCCGCCTCCGACAGCCTTTGGACGATGGCATCCACATCGGCGGCCACCCGAGGGACGCCCTGGAGCACGCTCCCGTCGGCTCCCATCTGGCCCACGGCGGCCAGGCCGACCAAAGTCACCTTCTCCCGCAGATAATCCGGCGAGAAGATCTCCAGGTCGGCGGAAGGGGAGAGGCGCGGCCCCAGGTTGCCGAATTCCGGGTTCGTCAGGATGGTATCGTAGACCAACCCTATCAGGCTCGCCTCATCCGGGAGGGCGATCCGGACGAAGGTAGCGAAGGCGCAGTCCTCAGGCGCGGGCGGGGAAGCCGTCTCGCCGGGGCCGTAGATCTGGCAAACGTAGTCCATGTGGCCGTTTGATTTGACCACCTTTCCTAGTATCATGGATGTGCTCCTCCCAACTTGGGCCGATCGCCCGCAGGAGCCAGGTGCACGCCTGGGCTCTACATGGCTCAGGGGCGCGGCCGAGTTTGGCCTGGACTAGGTGCGGCGTCTTAGCTTGCTGGTCGCTTTGCGCGAAAGGCGAAGGCCAAGTTTCTCACGCTCCGCGAACTGCTGGAATATGGCATAGAATCGCTGGCGGTCCTGCATGGTGATGACGGCCACGGCGTCGGCGGTCTCGATGGCATAAGGGTAACCGTTGCCCACCACGCATTCCGCGCGGACCACATCCAGGACGCGCGCCAGCTCGGCCTGATCCTCGGCCAGCCATCGGGGCAGGTCCAGCCGAGCGGGTGGGCCATCGCCAGTGGTCTTGAGATAGACGAAGCAGACCCGATCGTAATATTGGGGTCCATCGGGGGAGCGGCCGGCGTCGTCGCGGGCGCAGATGTAGGCCAGGCTGCGGTCGCCCCAGTTCATGCGGGGCTGCAGCAGGACACCATCGCTGACCCGAGGCGTCGGCTCTCCCAACAGGATGGATACCATTGTGATCAGATCCTTGGCGTGGGATGCGTCGATGTAACCCACCAAAGGCACCCGATTCCGCTGGCTTGCGTTCAGCATCTCGATGACCTTCCGCATATACGGGTCCCTCTGCTCCGGGCGCATTCGCTGGGCAAAAGAGACGATCAGCGAGCCGTCGAAGAAGCAGATGGGCGCGGGCGATTCGCCGGCCTGGGCTGTCATATAGTCGATGAGGGTCTGACACTCCAGCTCGAAGCGGCGCCAGTTGACGCGCCAATCGGGAAAGCCCGTGGCACCCTCGGCCTCATCGCCCAGCTCGTCGGGCGGGAGCACCTCGAAACTCAGATCCTTTACATAAGCTCTGCCAGGAGCATGTGGATTCTCGTACCAGCCGACCTGGACGGCGCCCACGGGCACCGAGAAATCCTTGGCGGGCGAGATCTGTGATCCGTCGACGGCGAAGGTGGGCGCCTCCAAGAGGACGCGCTTCGCCCAGGCTCGGGCTTGTGCATGATCGGCCCAGGACTCGACGAAGGGGACGACCGGGCTGTCGTAGCGGTCCTGTTCGGCGGTGGGCTTCGCGCCGGACAAGGGGACGCGGGCTAGGCGTGCTTCCAGCTCGGCGCAGGAGAGCTTCCCCACCTCATCGAGGGCGCCGCGGAGGCGGTCCAACTCGACGCCAGCCCGTCGGTTGTGATCGGCGAAGCGGTCGCGTTTGGCTTCCAGTGCGGCGATGACCTTGTCGCGGTGGAACACAGGATTATGCCACCTCCACCAGGCTTTCGCCGTTCTCCTTGCGTACCCGGATCAGGTTGTTGGTCAGCCGTTCGAAGGTGTCGTCGTGGCTGATGACGAACAGCTGTGAGAAGCCCCGGATGTCGGAGATTTCCTCCGCCAGGTTCTCGCGCCGCTCTTCGTCCAGGTTGGCGGTGGGCTCGTCGAAGAAGGCCACGTCGATGTCGGACACCCGGCGCAGGAGCGCCAGCCGGATCGCCAGGGCGGCGGACATCTGCTCTCCGCCTGAGAGCTGGGAGAAGGCGCGCTCGCGGCCGTCCTGCTCAAGGACGATCTCGTAGTCCTCTCTCCAGAGGAGCCGGCCAAGCTGATTGGCCATGATCTGGGTGAAGATTTGGCCCGCCTCGAGCGAGACAAGCTGCACCAGCTGACGAGTGATGTGGGGGCCGGCATCCTTCAGGACGCCGCGAGCGAACTCCATCCAGGTCCTGACCCCTTCCAATTCCCGAAGGGACTCAGCTTTATTCGCCAGTTCCTCCTGGGCCGACTCGAGCCGGGAGATCTCGGCCTTTAAGTCCTCCAGATGCTTACGCTGGGTGCGCAGCGTGCCATCTAGGACCCCGCTCTCGGTCCTGAGCCGATCTTCGCCTCTCTTGGCCGCCTCATGCGCTTCCCGGTCGTATGCCTCGGTGACTCGTTCCAGTTCCTTTTGAAGGTCGGCGTGCCGAGAGACTAGAATCTCCTTCTCAGTTTCAAGTCCTGTGACCTTCTCGGTCCGGCCTCTCAAGGCTTCTGCGATCTGCACGTTCTCCAGATAGCGTCGGTGAGCCTCCGCGTTTTGGTCGCGGATGGTGCGCTGAGCTTCGAGCCTCTCGTCCAGTTCGGCGTAGGAGTCCAGTTGCTGGCGCAATCGTTCCATGCGGGCGGCCAAGCTTGTTCGGGCCTCTTCGGCTTCCCGCTTCTTCGCTTCGAGTTCCTCCCGACTCTCCGCCCGGCGGCGGCAATCTTCCTGCTCCCGGTGTGGATCTCCTAGCTCATCGAGTTGGGCCGTCAACGATTGCACCTGAGTCGGCGCCGCGGCGAGCATCCGGATCTGTTCTTGGATCTCTGTCAGCGCCTCTTCCTCTGCTTCCACTTGGCGCGCCAGATCCTCCCGCTCGGCAGGCCGAGGAAGGTCTCGAATGGTCCTCTCCAGCCTGGCCAGGGATTTCTCCAGGTCGCTGTGCTCCTCTTCCAGCTCGCCGATCTTCGCTTCGCTGGCCTTGAGCCCCCAAGTCCGCTCCGCCACTTCATCCTGGCAGCGGGAGAGGACCGCATCTCGATGTTCGGGGGTGAGAGGCCGTTCGCAGACCGGGCACTCAGCCGCCCCAGCTTCTTTTAGAGATCGAATCTGCGCCTCGAGCCTCTCGATCTCCGCGGCCATCGCTGCGCGGATCTCTCGCTGGGAGGTCAAGCTGCCCGAGATCTCCCCCCGTTTGTCCCGGGCTTCTTTCAAATCCATCTCGGCCTTTTGGAGCGCCCCCAGCCCTTTCTCCACGTCGGACATCCGTGCGCGGAGGGCCTTCAGGCGAGCCTCCAGTTCGGCGGCGCGTCGCTCGGCCTGCGCTAGCTCCAGCGCATCCAGCTTGGCTTTCTCCAACGCTTCTTCCAGCTCAGCCTGTCGCTCGACATCCGGTTCCAGCTCGGCGAATCGCCCCCCGGCCTTCTTGACCTCGTTCAGATCCGATTTCAGACGCTTCAGGTCTCCTTCGATCTGGATGGTGGACTTTTCCGCTTCGGTCATTTGACCTTGCAGCATCTCCCTGGCCTCTCGTTCCTTCTCCAGATCCTCCAGTGCTGTCAGAGCAACTCGGTACGCCTTGTGTCCCGGCCTGGCTTCCTTGACGGCGGCTCTGGCCGCCTCGGAATGCGCCACCTCGCTTCGGGCGTCCTCCAGTTGGCCGGTGAGCCTGTCCCTCTGGGCGTCCAGGGTTCGCAACTGGTTTTGCAGGGAGTTAAGTCTCTCCTGGATGGCATCCAGCTCCTTCCGTCGCACGGAGGTCCGTTCTAGTTCCTCAGCGAGGACGGTTATGCGAGTTTGAATCTCCCCGACGGATGTTTCCAGGCGCTCGGCTTGCTGTCGAACCTCGGACAGCCTCCTAGCCTCGGCCTCCAGGGCTGCGATGGCTATCTCGGTCTCGTCGGCCCGGTCCTTCAGGAAGCGGACGGCGTCGCGCAGCGAGTTCCAGGCGCTGTCGTACTCGTCCACGTGCAGCAGGGGGTCGAAGGTGTCCCTGCGCAGGCGAGCGGTCTGCAGGAAGGCCGACGTCATCAGGCCCTGGGGCACGCCCACGGCATCCCGGAAGAGGGCTTCCAGGTCAGCAGTGGGCTCGACGCCCAGGTGATCCTTCAACCAGGCCACGGTGTCGGCTTTGCCCTCAACCAGCCTGGCGTTAAGCTGGGGATCGTAGACATAGTGGTCGCTGGTGCTTCCGCACTTGCGGACCACCTGATACTCCCTCTCGTCCAGGCTGGAGATGAAGCCGACGGCGATGGTGGCGGTCCTCTCACCCTGGCGCACGAAATCGTCCTGTTTGTAAGGGAGGTGGTCGAACAGGGCGAAGCCGATGGCTTCCAGGATGGTGCTCTTCCCGGCACCGTTTTCGCCGCAGATGGCGTTAGTGCCGTCGGTGAAGGTGATCATCGCATCCCTATAGCTCTTGACGTTCCGGAGCTCGACGCTGGTGATGAGCACGGTCAGGCCTCCCCTTCCAGTTCGGCGCGCCGGCGGCGCACGTGCTCGACGATAGCCTGGGGAGAGGTGCTCTCCAGCGCCATCCGCTTGATGTCGATGATGAGGTCGGCCCAATCCCGGGCGGCCGGGCGATAGCGGGCGTCTCTCTCCACCAGGTCGGCGATGACCTCGCGCTCCAACTCGGTCCGGGATTTCACCCCCTCGCTGTCGATCTCGTACTCGGTGGAAACGGTGCGATCGGTGAGTCGGGCGACCAGGGGGCTGAAGGCTTCCTCGACGATGGCCTCGAGGCGGCCGCGGTCCAAGTCGCGGCGCTCGAAGGCTAGAACCCCTTCTAGGGTCAGCTCGACCACCGGCTCATCGCCGTTGCCATCCCTCGCTTCGCGGGATACGAGTTTCTTCACGGCGGAATACAATGCCTGGGGCGAGTCGCAATGGTCTACGCCGAAGCGGAGGCGGTGGAAGGCGCGGCGTGGGTTCTGAACGAGCTTCGCCTGGTGCTTCGGGTCCTTGGAGGTATCCACGTCCACCAGGTAGTAGCCCCGGTCGGTCCAAGCCGCCTCGTCCATGCCGCAGGTCTCCGGCGAGCCGGGATTGTACATCCAGTCCTCACGCTCGAACGGCTTGTGGATGTGGCCCATCGCCAGATAATCGATGTGATCCCGCAAAGGGGCGAGTTGGGCTTGAGTGAGCACGGCCGAGGCATGAGGGATCACTCCCTCCACTCCGGCGTGCATGGCCAGGACGACGTACTGGATGGACGAATGGTCCTCTCCCTCCAGGGCCTGAGCCATCCCCTCGACGACCCTGGGCGTGGCGGCGCCGTAGTACTTGACGCCGTACACCCGCACGCCGGGCAGGACGTCGTGGTAGCAGCCCCTTGCGTCGTCCCAGGATGCGAGCAGCGGACGGCCATCCTGCATGGCGGGGGTGAGCAGGATGAGGTACTCCTGCGCGGCGAGGAAGTCGAGCCAGGAATGGACATCTCGATAGTGAGGGCGCTCGTGGTTGCCCTCCACGGCGATCATGGGGATATCTGCCTCCCTAAGCCGTTCCAACCCTTCGACCGCCTGCAGCAAGGTGGGGGGGTCGAGCGATCTCTTGTGAAACAGGTCGCCGCTGAAGACGACGAAGTCCACCCTCCGGGCGATGGCCTGGTCTACGATGTGCAGGAAGGCGCGGCCGAAGTCGTTGAACCGTTCCTTCTGGTTGTATTGCTGGTAGCCCAGATGGGCGTCGGAGAAGTGGAGGAATCGGAATCGCATCTCGTGTCCCTGCCAGGTGGTGTTGAACTTGAATTCTAGCACACGAGGACGATGGGTCCAAGCGCGGTCGGTTAACTGCTTTCATGCCACCTGTCGGGAGACTATAAGGGTGTGCGGAAATGTTGGCCATGAGGGTGTGGAGGCTCGGGTGGACAGTCAAGCTTCAAGCTGTTCAGAACCTTATTCGCGCGGCTTGACAGCATCTCTCTCATGTGCGACACTTTATGCTGGAGCAGGGATCTCCTTTGCGAACATCGGCGGCCCACCTGCCCTGCGGCTGTTTGCCACAGCGGAAAGGAGGCAACGCTCTGATGCTGTCTATCAATGCTAAGACCATTGCGATCTTCCTGGTCCCGCTTTACCTGATCCGGGTTTAGCAATCTTCGAGCACGAACGCGATCCGAGAAGTCCTCATCGCGGCCTTTGCGATAGCGAGCGTCCCGGCGGCGATATCGCTTCCGTTCAGCTTCCGGAACGCCGAGGGGGCTCTGAAGTCCATCCTTTTCTCCATAACCAGGTATCCGGAAGCGCATGGCGGCGTCCGGCGAGTATCCGGGGCAGGTAGACTCTTAGGGGGAGCGCTCCAAGGTCATTGTTGATGGTAGCTCGTTCCATCGGTCACGGATGGGAAAGAGGGTCTGCAACTGAGCATAGGTCCCCGAACGCTTTGTGTCCATCGCAAACTACGGTGTCTGATTCCGTCTTTGACAGATCGGGTCCCGTGTGCGAAACTGTGTGCATGAACGATGGGAGGCTGAGGCGTGTTCGGCCTGGAAGATAGCGCGGGGGTCTGGAAGGACGATCCGCTCCACGTTCTGGTCAGGCCGGCGGTCGGTCGGAAACGCGAGGGAGGAAGATTGGCCGAGGAATCGATCATCATTATAGGGGCCGGGCTTGCCGGGCTTTCCGCCGGCTGCTACGCGCAGATGAACGGCTATCGAAGCCGGATATTCGAGCACCACGCCGTGCCAGGCGGGGTGGCGGCCACCTGGAAGCTCGGAGGCTACACGATCGACGGCGGAATCCATTTCATCATGGGTCACAAGCCGGGCTCGGCGCTGTATGAAGTGTACCGACAGCTGGGCGCCGTGCCCGGTCATTTCGTGGATATGAGCGGCTA
>SDBT01004968.1_pt1 | contig 22447 bp, 16 predicted proteins | sample 2277101 | NCBI WGS metagenome assembly SDBT01 (sample SAMN10404973, study PRJNA504765) | marine sediment metagenome | isolation source: marine sediment core GS10_PC15, 103 cmbsf | place: Arctic Ocean: Southern Knipovich Ridge | collected 2010 | reverse complement strand
CTATATGGCCATAGCTCTAGGTCTCTTAGCCTGTCAGGAGGGTTACCGGGTGAAATTCTTCACCGCCGCCGGGCGATCACAGCACTTATTGAGGCCTGGGACGACAAGGCCTTGCTCAGGTTCAAAAAGCAGCTGGCCCGCAAGGAGTTGGTGATTGTCGACGAGTTCGGATATGTGCCTTTCTCAAAGACCGGGGCGGAGTTATTGTTTGAGTTCTTCGCCGAACGGTATGAGCGGGCCAGCGTCATGGTCACCAGTAACCTGCTGTTTGATTAGTGGACAGAGATGCTTGGCAGCAAAAGGCTGACCGGCGCCCTATTGGATCGCCTGATCCACAGGGTGCATATACTGGAGATGAACGGCGAGAGTTATCGCGTCAAAGAGAGCGTTCGCCGGCCGAGGAGGAACCGCAAAAAGGAGGAAAAAGCCCAAAGGAGCACTCAATTCAATTGACTGCCACGCCACGGCGTGGTTAATTTTAAACGTGGGTGGTACAGTTTTCGACCGCCACCTAGTACAATTTTGGTCCGGCGTTTACAAGCGCGAGGCGTATGCCCCGATGAGATACAGGTTTTCCAAATATGTCAAGTGAAATGATTGAAAGCGAAATATCCAAATCGCTGAGGCCGTCGCTGCAGGAACCGAGGATTACTCGCAAGCAATTATTGTTGGCCGCGTTTGTAATAGGTACCATTGTCTTGGCTCTCGTATTTCCATTTATTGATTTCAAGTTACAGACGGTGCTGATAATGGTGCCGATCGCTCTGGTGGTCGTAATTTGCATATTATTAAACCCATTCATTGGAATCTGTCTTTTTTTCCTGTTCGACTACAGTCGAGTGGATTATTTTTTCCCGCCTATTAGACTTCTAAGGGTAGCCATAATAATCGAAGTAGTGACATTGCTTTCATGGCTTTTTCACCTGATAAAAACCAGAAAGCGTCTGATCTGGCCCAAATTTAGCTGGCTATATATAGCTTTTTTAGGTGTCATCGCATCCACGGTGATAACGGCTTTGAATAACCGATTGGCTTATAATATTTTCCAAAGCATGGCGATCTATTTTATGATCTATCTTATTTCGATTAACGTTGTGGATTCACTTAAGCGGTTAAATCGACTTATATGGTTGTTATTCATAATCCATTTCTTTTTCGCCGTTAAGGGTATCATAAGCGGAGGAAAGGCGGGCGGCGCATTTTTGGGCGATGAAAACGATTTTGCTCTTGCCATGAACATGATGATTCCTTTTGCCTTCTTTATGTTTCTCGGCATCCGGAACATAATTAAAAAGTTTGGCATACTTGTAATTCTCATTACCTTGACTATAGCGGTCATCTCAAGCATGTCACGGGGAGGATGGGTCGGTTTGATTGTAACCATAATCTTCTGCGTTTTCAAATCTAAAAGGGTGTTTACTAGCCTACTTACGACTGCAATTCTTGCTGTTGCCATAGTCTCTTTCGCTCCTCCCAAATATTGGTCTGAGATTGAAACGATTACAGACACGCATGAGGAAACGGCCGCCTCACGTATTAGTTACTGGAAGGCCGCCCTGCGAATGTTCCGGGACTATCCTATTACTGGAGTGGGCGCAAATAACGGGGGAATCCGGATGCCGGAGTATTACATTGGTTTAAGAGACAGCGCTACGCAATGGGGGCGAGCCTTTCACGGAACATTGCCGCAAGTAATGGCCGAACTTGGAGCTTTAGGCCTTATTTGTTATCTTTTAATGCTTTTCAGCGCATTTAAATATCTTAACAAACTGTCGTGCCGAAAGAGCGATGATCCTGATGATAATGCTGCAGTTCTAGCCAATGCCATAATGGTTAGTATAATTTCATATCTCACAACTGCTACATTTCTTTCGACCCCTTACTACCCGCATCTCTGGACTCTATTTACCCTTACTATGATTCTGGTGACGGTAACAAAAACTGATGTCTCCAAAATCGCAGAGAGCCGGTCGGCTACGGGCTCGGGTGTTTAGCTTATGCGATGATGAAATCAAAGGCGTGATGAAAGAAGGCAACAATGACTGATATTATGGGGAATTATGATAAAGGTTGTTGAGTACGAACATAGATATTGGAAGCAATGGTCGGCTTTTGTTGACAAAACGGTAACCTCAACGATTGCCCATCAGATTGGCTGGAAGGAGGTTATGCAAACAGGACTTGGCCATAAGCCTAAATATCTGATTGCTTTAGATAATGATAAAGTAATGGGGGTGTTGCCCCTCGTAATAATGAAGGTATTTTGGGGACCGCGTTACGCGATATCCCTTCCGTGGATTGACTATGGTGGCGTTTGCGCTGATGATTTTGAAACGGAAAATATGCTTCTTAACAAGGCCCGTCGTATTACTGAAAGTGAAAAAGCGCAATTTATGGAACTTAGATCTGTAGAAGCTGGCGACCATAATTTTCATATTCGTGAGGACAAAGTGACTTTTTTGCTGGAGTTAAATAAAGATTTCGATATTATGTTTAAAAGCTTTAATTCCAAGCTGAGAAATCAAATTAGAAAGGCCGAGAAATCGGAGTTGACGACTAAGTTTGGAGGTATAGAATTATTGCCTGATTTTTATAAAATATTCTCATGGAAAATGCACGACCTGGGAACACCTGTTTGGGGGAAGAGTTTTTTTAAGATGATCTTTGAGGCTTTTCCCGAGACGGCCAGAATAATTCTTGTAAAAAAAGATGAACAACCTGTTGCAGGAGGTCTGGTTTTAGCATTTAAAGACCGATTGTATGTACCGTCAGCAGCGGCGTACAGGAGTGCTTTAAAATATTGTCCAAACCATGCGCTATATTGGGAGGTCATAAAAAAGAGTTGCGAGGAGGGTTGCAGGTATTTCGACTTTGGCAGATCCAAAATCGGTTCCAGCACCTTTAAATTTAAGCAGCAATGGGTACCAACTCCTACTTCGTTAACGTGGCAGTACTATCTTGCTCGCGCCAAGAAGATGCCATCAATTGACCCGTCTAATCCAAAGTATAAGCTGTTTATAAATATCTGGAAGAAGCTACCTTTATCGGTAGCCAACTATTTAGGGCCAAAAATCATAAGGAATTTCCCCTAAGAATCATGAAAGACTATTTATGCGCAGGAAATTTGGGGATTTGTTTTATTTAGTTCCTCCCGCAGGAACACCTATAACATTAATGAATATCTTCAATATTATTAAAATGCGCATTTTTTCGGATTCGCTCACAGATAGATTTGAAGAAATAATTAGAAGCCATACCAACGGAAAACATTGTTTCCTATTTAATTCTGGAAGAACGGCGCTGGCATCCATTCTAAATTCGCTGTATAAACTTGCTGATAATAGAAAAGACGAGGTTGTCATCCCGGCCTACACCTGTTTCTCGGTTGCCGCCGCAATTGTCAAAAGGGGGATGAAGATCAGGCTGGTCGATATTGATCCCCTTACCATGGATTACGATTACGAAAAATTAAGAGGTTTGAATTTCAAGAACGTGCTGGCGATTGTAGGCTGTAATTTGTTTGGAATATTAAGCGATTGGAATATTCTTGTGTCTATCGCCAAAGTGAATAATGTATATCTAATAGATGATGCCGCGCAAGCACTTGGAACCTTATCCCATGCCAAAGCTTCGGGCAACTTGGGCGATGCTGGGTTCTTTAGTTTGAACCGTGGTAAAAACCTCTCCACCATTTCAGGAGGCATTCTTATAACCAATAATGAACAAATCGCGTCGAATATTTACCGGAGTATGAAGGATCTGAAAAAAAACAAATATATTTTTGAGATGAAAATGCTACTAAGAATTATGCTTTACGCCTTGTTTATAAACCCCAGACTTTATTGGCTTCCGGATAAAATGCCCTTTCTCAAGCTGGGACAAACCGTTTTTGATGAGAATTTCAGCATAAGTAATCTATCAAATCTGCAAAGATGCGCCGGCGCTGTCATGTTCCCGAAACTCAACGATATTAATGCAATCCGATCCAAAAACGCCAAAGCAATTTGTGATGTGGTGTTGGACGATGCTCGTTTTCATATTCCCGGATATTCCCCTGATGGATGTCCGATTTACCTACGTCTTCCAGTGTTAGCTCAAAACAGGCATGAACGGGATAAGATTATTACTACTTTAAGGCAGGCGGGAATAAAATCAAGCGTAATGTATCCGTCAACCATTCGTCGGATAGAAGGGATAGAGAAATACCTGGCAAATCCGGAAGATGATTTCGAGGGCGCTCAAACCGTAGTAGATCAACTCTTTACACTGCCGACGCACCATTATGTAAAAGACCGCGATATCGACAAAATAATTGATTGTTTGATGGGGAAATGAGTGTTGCCGATGATCGCTCCTGTAAAGAGAACGGTAAAATATTTAATTGCTATTATCTTATATTATTCGGGTCTATTAGCCTCTTATTCATTTCTCAGAAAGATATCTTTCAAGCGTAGTAATTTTACCATTTTAATGTATCATCGAGTCTTGGAAGAAAACGATGAGGAAAAAGAATATGTTCAACCCGGATTATATGTATCCCGTCTGGTTTTTGAAAAACAGATCGCTTTCTTATCTAAAAAATATAATTTGCTTTCTCTGGGAAGATTAACGGAGTTTCTGGAAGAGAAGCAATCTCCTCCTTCAAAGAGTATAGCCATAACGTTCGATGATGGCTGGGAAGATAATTATCTGTTTGCCTATCCTATCCTGAGAAAGTATAACGTTCCGGCAACGATATTCTTGACGACTGATTTTATAGATTCAGATAATACGTTTTGGTTTAGCGAAATCAGTATGATTTTGGCGCAGCAAAAAATAATCCCGGAAAGACTTTCAGGAATACTGAAGAAAGTTCTCGAAGATGATAAATACATATCATCATTTCAATATTTTGATTCCGAGGAGCCTGGATCGAATTTTATTGATTCTGATAAACTTATAGAAGATTTAAAACAATTTGATCATGAAGCAATCATGAAAATAATAGCCGAGTTGAATAAAGAAAGCGGAGTTTCTTGCGAGAGGTTTACGGGAAAAAGACAAACGTTAACCTGGGAAGAAGTCATCGAGATGAATAATAATGGTATAGATTTTGGGTCTCATGGCTGTTCCCACAGAATAATGCCCGGGTTGACTGACGCCGAAATCGAAAGAGAGCTGATAGAATCAAAGAGGATTATAGAAGGAAAACTCAGCAGGGAGATTAATCTATTTTCATATCCAAATGGCGACTATTGTAACCATATAAGAGAAATGGTACTGAACTGCGGGTACGTTTGCGCTTTAGCTACTAAAGGTAAGAAGGAGTCGGAGCCGGACACTAATTTATATTCTTTAAAGAGAATCAGTGTTCATGAAGGCGTATCTGTGGGGCCGATGGGTAAATTTTCGCGGGCCATGTTCGATTTCCACATATTGAGGAACTCTTAATTGAATAAAAAGAATCCGCTCATATGGCAGGCCTGAAAGGAAAGATACTAGTTTTGGACGGCTGCCAGAGATCAACACTTGCGGGAGTCAGGTCACTGGGAGGGCATGGAGTCGAGGTCACAGTTGGGGAGGACCGTCTCCCTTGCTTGGCATCGCGATCAAAGTTTGCCGCCCACGCCATTAAGTACGCGTCGGCCACGTCCGACCCGAAAGTGTTCATAGCCGATATTACAGGCGAGTTGAGACATCACAAATATGACATGTTATTGCCCATGACCGATATCAGCATGTATCTGGCCGTAAATGAGTTCGATAATTTAGCTCGCCTTACCCGAATGCCAGTTGCTGGAAAAGAGGCGTATCTAAAAGCTATTGATAAGGCAAAGACAATCAAATTGTCACAGAATCTCGGCATACCAGTCCCCAAAACATTCTTTATTAATGAAATAGGCGATCTGCAGGGAATCAAAAGTGAACTTAATTACCCGGTTGTTATTAAGCCCAGGCAATCGAAATATCTTACTGCCGATGGGTGGATTTCCGCAGGAGTGGATTATGCTTCTAGTTTTGACGAATTGACCCAAAAGATGGAGCGGTTTAAAAATCTGCCCGCCCTGCCATTGATTCAGGAACGCCTTTCAGGACCAGGAATTGGCGCTTTTCTGTTATTTAATCATGGTACGGAAAAAGCCGCATTTTTTCATCGGAGAATAAGGGAAAAACCCCCCTCCGGCGGCGTAAGCGTTTTAAGAGAAAGCATAATCCCCGACCCCACTATAAAAAAATACAGTATAAGGCTAATGAAGGCCTTGAACTGGCATGGTGTCGCCATGGTGGAGTTTAAAGTTGATGACAAGGATAACACTCCCAGGATAATGGAAATCAATACCAGATTCTGGGGGTCATTACAGCTTGCTATAGATTCCGGAATCGATTTCCCATTCATGCTTTATAAAATGATCACAACAGGCGATGTGCCTGAGGCATTTGATTATAAAATCGGGGTTAAATCCAGGTGGCTCCTTGGGGACCTGGATCACCTTCTGGTTCGGATCTTAAAATCAGATGCTCAGCTAAAACTGCCTCCCGGATATCCCGGTAGAATGGCGACATTGGTTGAATTCTTAAGATTCTATCGACCCAGAATGAAATACGAAGTCTTGAGACTAAATGATTTCGGTCCGTTCCTGATGGAGTTCAAAGAATGGCTTCGCCAGCTAAGCAATTAACAAACGGCGGGTATTTCAGATCGAGGGGCGAGCAAATCGTCAACCCGGTACGGGATAGCCATGGCGGAATTCAGACAGGATCGGAGCTACGATCTCCCTGTAATTTAACTGAAGTTAAACTTGGATCTTGGGAGTTTTTACAATTAAACGTTGATTCGGCATTCATTATCGCGTATAAATTTATCGGAACGGTGATTAATGGAAACACTTGTTCTGCTTCGGGATACTGGGCGGGAGCGAATCTGAAATCGCGGAATTTTAGAAGGTTAAAATGCCGAATAAAATAAATTACATTTGTCCGGGATGTCGGAGTAAACTTGTGAAGGAGGAGAACTGTTATCTTTGTTCTTCATGTTCTACGAAATACCCGATTGTCGAAAATATCCCCGTTTTCGGCAATACGGAAACATATTACGGAGAAATCAACCAGGAAGAGATGACGGAATTAATCGAAAATTCTCGAAAATATGGGTACAAAAAAGCTATTTCAAAAATCATCGAGGATCCCTTTGTATTGACGTATATTTTAGATGAAAATCGCGCGCTGTGGGGCAACCTGGTGTCGCTTGACGCCAATACCGATTTTCTGGACGTGGGGTGCGGCTGGGGTACGATCGCGATTCCCATGGCCAAGAAAGTCGGTCATGTCGCGGCGATCGACAATACGTTGGAGAGAGTAAAATTCGTTGAACTGCGGGCGGATGAAAATGGCCTGAATAATATTACGCCCGCCCTCGCTTCGGCAACGTCTCTTCCCTATCCAGATGAAACCTTTGATATTGTCGCGTTTAACGGCGTATTGGAATGGCTCGGCGCCATAGATGAAAAGGAAGCCCCTAAAAAGATCCAACTTCAGGCTCTGAATGAGGCCATGAGAGTATTAAAACCGGGAGGTACGGTATATATAGGCATAGAGAATCGATTCAGCCTGCGCTATTTTCTCGGGACAAAAGACGATCATAGTTTTATTCGTTTTACCAGTCTCATGCCAAGATGGTTGTCTCAGATTTATTATAAATTGCGCACCGGTAATAATTATTTCATGCATACCCACTCGCTGTCTGTTTACAGGCAGATGTTGAAGCAAGTCGGTTTTTCCACTGTCAGCGAATATTATCCCTGGCCGAACTATCGTAATCCTTCGGAATTTATCGAGTTAAGCAAAACGCGCATTGTAGAATTTCTTCGAAAAGAGATTCGGCAATCCCCTCCATTCGGCCGTAAATGGATTTATCTGATTTTGCTGAAATTTCTAACCGCGATAGATGGACAGGGATTTTTTTGTCATTCTTTTTTGTTTATTTATAAGAAACCAAAATGATAACATTTATATTTTTTGCATGAATCATGATGTTTTCAATATAGTACAGAGCGTTGAATTCGACGATCAGGGTGGAGCGGGAACCGTATTGATAAATATAGCGAGATAGCTGGGGATTTATTTTCTCATGAACAGGAAACTCAACATATTACAATATATAGAAACCAGTGGACCCGGCGGGGCGGAAGCGGTATTGCTGAATATTGCCGGGAATGTCGATAAAAATCGATTCAACCCAACAGTCGTTCTTCATAAATCCAGGTGGCTTCATGAACAATTGCTGAAAAACGAGATAGAAACCGAGATCATTCCCAGTAAACGTTCCTGGGACATGTTTTTTCTTGTGAAATTTATTAGATATTGCAGGAGCCATAAGATAGATTTAATCCATTCACATTTATTTGGAGCGAATCTTTATAGCTGTCTTGCCGGAGCCGTATTAAGACTTCCGGTTATTACAACTTTTCATAATGAACTGTATTTTCAGGGACGATTAGAAAGGTTCATGGCTCTAAAATCCATTATAATCCGTAATTTCGCGGCTCAAATGGTGTTTGTAGCTGAATATATGAAGAAAGACTATATAGAACATTCAAATTTCCCGGATAACAAGTCGGTAACGGTTTACAATGGAATAGATTTAAAATATGATATTGATAATATTGATAGTTCCTCTCTGAAAAAAGAACTTGGGATCCTGGATAATGATTTACTGGTGGGCCATATCGCGAATCTTAGAGCTCCCAAAGGGCACCAATATCTGATTAAAGCCGCTTCACTTGTATGTAATAATTTCCCGAGCGCTAAGTTTCTTTTAATTGGTGACGAGGGGGATGGAACTATAAAGAAGGAGATCGAGGATTTTATTGCCGAATCAGGTCTGGGAGAAAACATCAGGCTTCTGGGTTTCAGGAAAGATGTGAATAAGCTCCTGCAATTAATAGATGTTTTTGTATTGTCCTCAACATCGGAAGGCCTGCCTCTATCGGTTATTGAAGCAATGGCTTCCTCAAAACCGGTAGTGGCGACAAATGTGGGCGGGTTACCTGAAATTGTTGTTCACGATCAAACGGGCTATCTGGTGGAACCCCAAAATGCCAGAGCGTTAGCTGAAAAACTCATATTTTTTCTGGAAAATGAGGCCTTAAGAAATCGGATGGGTCAGGCTGGCAGAAAAGTAATTGAAGAGAAATATTCCCTTAAGACAATGATAGATAATTATCAAAATCTGTACGAAAATTTGGTAAAATGAGCGTTGATTTATTAATACAAATTATATTTTGGGTTTCCTTCTTCCTTATTTTCTGGACATATTTCGGCTATATGTTTACGCTTAAAGTGATATCTATTCTCCATGGGAAAAAAGCCAGGAAAGGCGCGTATTTTCCGGACGTGAGTTTAATTATTGCCGCCTTCAATGAGGAAAATAATATACGGCAAAAAATAGAAAATAGCTTTTCACTTACATACCCTAAAGAGAAGCTGGAAATTATTGTAGTCTCGGATGGTTCCACGGATACGACTGAAGATATAGTGAGGTCTTTTAAGGACAGGGGCGTAAAACTGCTGACACTACCGGAACGACAGGGGAAGCATTTCGCGCAAGGCAAGGGAATTAAAATAGCAAAAAACGAATTACTGGTATTTTCGGACGCCTCTACTTTCTTAAGAAGTAACGCAATTGAAAATATCATTGAAAACTTTGCAGATCCGGAAATTGGCTGCGTCTCGGGGTTGGATGAAATTAAAAGCGACGGCTTCAACTCCCAGGGCGAGGGGTTTTACGTCAAATACGAGATGAAATTAAGGGCGTTAGAGAGTATTTCTAATTCATTGGTCGGAGTCTCCGGTTCCTTTTTTGCTGTCCGTAAAAATCTTTGTAAGAACTGGATTGGAAATCTATCCAGTGATTTTTATCTGCCGATAATCACCTATATGAACGGGTACCGAACCGTTTTAGAAAATACGGCAATTGGCTATTACGAAATTCTCGGTGAGCAGCGCAATGAGTTTGCGAGGAAGGTGAGAACCATAGTTCATGGTATGGGAGTATTACTTCGATTCAAAGAAATACTGAATCCTTTCAAATATGGATTTTTCTCAATGCAAATGATAAGCCATAAGTTGTCACGGTGGCTAGTTCCCTTATACCTGATATTCCTATTCTGGACAAATCTATTATTGATCGATACGGCAGGTATTTTCTTAATTACTCTGATTATTCAAACTATTTTTTATTTGTTCGCGCTTGCGGGTTATCTGATATCAGGATTAAAGAGACATTTTATTTTCAAGATACCATTATTTTTCGTAATGGTTAATTACTCGAGTATTGTGGCTTGGCACAACTTTCTTTTGGGAAATAAATTTATTATATGGGAACCAACCAAAAGATAAGCGTCTGTCATTTGGCGTCGGGAGACCTGTGGGCTGGCGCAGAGGTACAGATGTTTACGCTTCTCAAGGCTCTCTCCAATGAACCGTCGCTAGACCTATCCGCCATTATCCTCAATCCCGGCAAATTGGCGGAGCAACTTAAAAGCATCGGTATTGAAGTGGAAGTATTAGATGAAAGCAAAGATGAGTTTTTGCGATTGCGCCGAAAAGTAATAGGAATATTGCATGGCAGAAATATTGATATTATTCATTCGCACCGCTATAAGGAAAACATTCTCGCAGCTTCCATAAAAAAAAAGTGTGGGATAGAACACCTAATCCAGACAGTCCACGGCATCAGCGAGCGGTTCAAAGGTTTTGCCATGTATAAAGCTCGTGCTTATGCAGTCGCGAATCGGGTTTTCACAAGACGTTACTTCGACAAAATAATTACAGTCTCTGATGATATAAAACAGCAACTTCAAAAAATCATACCAGAGTCGCGCCTTACCACGATGCACAATGCAGTCGATCCGGGAATAATTAAGCCATCGAAAACAGCAGACGAAATCAGGCGAGAATTCAATATCGACAGCAAAGCCCCGATCATAGGCGCCACCGGGCGGATGGTGCCCGTGAAGGCTTACGATCTTTTCTTGAGAGCGGCTCAAGTAGTCCTTGAGCGTCGCCCCGACGCCAGATTCATGTTAGTCGGGGATGGGCCGCTCAGGCTATCTTTACAGGAATTATCGGTACGATTGAAAATCGCCGATAAGGTCATTTTCCCAGGATTCAGGGATGACATTTTCGACATAATGAACGCATTTGACATTTTCGCAATCTCATCGCATCATGAAGGTGTGCCGATGGCGTTATTAGAGGCGATGTCGTTAAAAAAGGCGGTAGTCTCGACGGCGGTTGGCGGTATCAATGAAGTAATTGAGGATGGTGTATCAGGGCTATTGGTGGAGCCGAATTCAGCCATCACTCTAGCCGAGGCATGCCTCGAAGTTTTGAACAATTCTCAATTAAAGTCGAATTTAGAAAACGGGGCATATATGAGAATCGAAAAAGAGTTTAATACTGATGTTCAATCTAGAAAAATACTCAAACTCTACCGGGAATTAGTCGCCTGAACCGGGATAAAAATGAAAATTCTACTTATTTCCCAGATCTTGCCATATCCGCCCAAGGGAGGTGGCCCTCAGCGTAATTATAATCTGCTGAAGGAATGCTCGAAGACCAATGAAATTCATATGCTGGCATTTTATCGTAAAAGCCACCAGGTTAACTCCTCGAAACTTCAAGAAGCCACAAACGCTATGAAACAGTATTGTGAGAAAATCGAGGTTTTCAAAATTCCAGCTGATCATAACAGGATTCTCTGGTACCTCTTATTACTTTTTAATCTGTTCTCTCCGCTCCCATATTCCGTATGGCTTTATAGTTCCCGCAAGATGAAAAAAGCGGTGACACGTTATCTTGACACCAACTCTTATAATATCATGGAAATAGGTGAAATCGGTCTGGCCAATTATGCTAAATTAGCCCCCGAGATTCCGAAAATACTGATTCATCAAAATGTTGAATCCCAGCTATTATTCAGGCGAAAGAAGTTTGTAGGCAACTGGTTAGCAAAGGGTTACCTGTGGTGGCAGTCGCTTAAGCTAAAGCGTTTCGAACGATCCGCAGGGAAATTGTTCGATTTCCACACCACGGTTTCGGAAGCCGATAAAAAGACGTTACTCAAAATCTGTCCCCAAGGGCGGATCGCGATTATTCCGAATGGAGTTGACACAGATTATTTTAAGGCAACAAATGATAAGATGGAGCCAAATAGCCTGATTTATGTCGGTGGGATGACGTGGTTCCCCAATTACGACGCCATGCTCTATTTCATAGGGGAAATCCTGCCGCTGATCAGGGCTGAAATTCCCGATATTCGACTCTATTGCGTCGGTCGACAGATCGATAATAGATTCCATGATATGGCCCGGGAGGAAGCCAGCCTGAAGATCCACGGTTTTGTAGACGATGTGCGGCCCTTAATTACAAAGGCATCCGTTTTTATCGTACCTTTACGGATAGGTGGCGGTACGCGCTTAAAAATCGTCGACGCCTTGTCTATGGGCAAGGCAATCGTGAGCACGTCCATAGGATGCGAAGGACTTAAGGTTACTGACGGGAAGGAAATAGTTATCGCCGATTCTTCTGATAAGTTCGCCGGAAAGGTAGTCGAATTATTAAGAGATGCCCGGCTGCGAAATAGCTTAATGAACAACGCCAGGAAAACGGCCCTGGAGATTTACTCCTGGAAAATTATAGCACCGGAGCTTATCAAAGTATATCAAAAGGCTATTCAAAGCAGAAACAGGGATTAGCCGTGAGTACGATATTAGAGAAAATCTATGAGAAGAGCCCTTCTCTTATCCAGAACCTTATGGTCAGCGGTTACGGGCTTAAGATTTATCGGCGGGAGTATGGGCGAAAATTCCACGCGGCTCTGAAGGAATTCGAAGAGCGGCAGTGGTGGTCGACGGATAAATTACGAGATTACCAGAACGAAAAATTGAAGGCGTTAATAAAACATTCCTACGAAAATGTTCCCTTTTACAGGAATAAAATGAATGCCTGTGGGATTCGCCCGGATGACATTAAAAGCGTGGATGACTTGGCCCTAATTCCTATTTTAACGAGAGATGATGTTAAGGCCAATTTCGACGCTCTCATCGCCGGAAATTATAAGCGTTCCAGGCTTATAATGGGCCATACCAGCGGTACTACTGGATCGCCGCTGGAATTCCTTTATGATCGCTGGATTTGCCTGATAAAAAACGTTTTCGATTGGCGAGTAAAAAATGATGCTGGTATTAAGCTCGGTGACAAATTAGCGTTATTTTTGGGAAGAGTGGTTGTGCCTATATCGAGATCGGTTCCTCCTTTCTGGCGTTGGAATTATATTTTTAATCATCTTTATTTTTCAAGTTTCCATATGTCCGCGGGAAATTTGCGCAAATATGTAGAGCAACTCAAGAGGTTCAGGCCGCTGGCGGTGGAAGGGTATCCCTCGACCATATATATCATCGCACGCTATTTAATCAGCCGAAATATGACATTTCCGGTCAAGGCAGTTTTTACATCTTCGGAGACCCTTCTGCCGATACAGCGCGAAGCCATTGAAAAAGCTTTTGCCTGTAAAATATTCGATTTCTATGGGCTGGCGGAACGCGTTACATTTGCCAGCGAATGCTCGAGCCATCAGGGTCATCATTTCAATATGGACTTCGGGATCACAGAAATTTTGGACAGGGATGGGAATCGATGCTCGCCGGGTCAACTGGGGAGAATAGTGGCTACCGGTCTACATAATTATGGTATGCCCCTTATTAGATATCAGACCAGCGATATTACATCGCTAAAAAAGGAAAAATGTACCTGCGGAAGAGAATTCCCGTTGATGGAAGATGTTACAACCAAAGCTGAGGATATAATAACAACAAGGGATGGAAGGCTTATTTCATCATCGATTCTTACCCATCCATTCAAGCCGATGCACAGCGTGGCGGAATCGCAAATTATCCAGGAGGATCGCGAGCATATCAGGATTAAGCTTGTCGTTCTGCCCGGCTATAAGGATACCGATACGAAATATCTTCTAGATGAGTTAACAAAAAGGCTTGGTTACGGGATGAAAATTGAAGTAGAATTAGTAGATTCTATTCCACGTACGGCCGCCGGAAAATTCAGATGGGTGATTTCAAAGGTGCCGCTGGAGATTTGATATAGATGAATTTAGTCGGATCGACAAATACTGGTAAGTTTCGAAGGAGGTAACCGTAATATGGAAAATCCGGTTCTCGGAGATGACTCCTCTTCAAAAGAGGCCATCCGGAACAGCATATCTGAAAAGACCCGAGATAGAATTCTATCCTATCTAACGATCTCCTTGGTGGTTGTCTACGTTGCGGCACTTTCCTATTTCATGAGGTCGTATTTCTTCGACGACGCTTACATCGGGTTTCGGTATCTTGACAACCTGTTATCGGGACACGGACTGGTATTTAACGTCGGCGAACGAGTCGAGGGAATCACGAATATCGGCTGGATATTCGCTTTGCTGCCATTGGCCACCGTTGTGGATATCACTATAGCAGCGAAGATTCTCGGGTTTCTCTTTGTGGTTGCCACCTTGATCTTGTCCTATATTATCGCTGTTCGTTTAGGACACAATGAAAACAAGTCCTTATACAGGATATTCACTTTAGCGATTCCGATTCTAGTAGGCACTCAGTTCGATTTTATTCTCTTCTCTTCGTTGGGAATGGAGTCAGCCTTTATCTCAACCCTCCTGTGCTTGATAGTCTATCTCGCCATCATTGATCGGCACAGATGGCTGATAGCATTGTTGTCGTCATACCTGTATCTTGTCCACCCAGAATGCTTGCTTGTATTCCCGCTTGCATTGTTAATCAACTATAGACGCAAAGAAAGGTACTGGCGGGCCTGGCTGCCTTATATTATCGTTTTTGTCATCGCCATAGTCGCTTATACGACAGGGCGCTATTTGTATTATTCCGATTTCGTCACAAATACGGCTTATGCCAAACCGTTCAATCTCATTAAAGCCTTGGCGGGAGTTTACAGTTTCTTCGGCGACGCTTTTTACAAAAGCAACTACTCTACCTCAAACATTCCCAACGTCTTCAAGGGTATTTTCGTTTTTACATTTCTGGGCGTCGGTTTCCTTTCGATAAACAGGAAGTCGCGATTGGCAGCTTCAATTATGCTTGCTATTGTGGCCGTGGGCATGCTCTTTTCGGTCCTCACAACCAGGGATTGGACACATATGGCGAGATACTTTGCGCCCTATGCGCCGCTAGGACTCATATTGCTCTGGCGAGGCGTGATCGATGTAAACCATCGGCTGTTTGTAAACATGCTCTCGCCCGCGCGATTGAACTTGTTGATTCTGCTTTATTTGCTGGTTATGGTATCGCTCAATCTGGGGAGTGCTGCCGTTCATCTCTCCAGGGAATATGTCGAAGATTACCCGGGATTCGTCCTTTTCGGCAAGAACCTGGTAAAACCTTCCAGATGGATGGGGGAAAACCTTCCTGAGGACGCCGTCATAGCGACCATACGGATCGGAGCGGTCGCATACTACTCTAAGAAAAATATCTTCGATTATGGATACGGGCTGACCAATAAGGAAATAGCCAAACTGGTGGGGAAACAGACTGGCCTCCAGAGGGGAAGCGGATTTAAAACCCCGGACGATCCTGTGCTAAAAAGCATCTGGAAAGAGGTATCGCCGGGTTTCATACTTCAGGACAAAATAGTCGACAGCCTTACTGTCCATGGTGAGAACTTCAAGCCGATGAAAACCTTCGACATTGGCAAGAACTGGCACTGGGTGCTATACAGGAAAAGGACGGAGCCCGAATCTTCACAGGATGATACTGAACTTCGCCCGAATCATCAAAACAGTGGATAATGAAAAGTAGCTGGCGAAAATGAACGCCATACGGAATGCCCCCCGAGAACAGTGGATATTGAAACATTTAAGTTTAGGCCCCTAATCATTGTCATCTTCCTGCAAAGTGGGAATTATCAATCAATATGCCAGATCTTCATTGAACTCGACTATTTTTCTCCAAATTTTAATGGTAATCATCAGACATTAATGCAAAGGGTAAATTTCGCCGATAAAAAATGACAGATATGTTGCCCGGAAGCGAAAGAACTAACCACATGACAGGTAATTGAACACTTTCTTTCGTAATGATTCTCGTAAAAGCGAGAAAAAAACCGGCTAAGTTGTTGTCGATTATGGATAAAAATACTCAAAAAAAAGTGCTTACAACGGCGCGTTTATTGCATTATAATATTCCTAAGTGGTGACTACTTTGAAATCCGCTGAAGGAGGCTATCGTGGTTAGAAGAATGATTATCATTTCGCTGTTTTGGGCGATATTTTTAAATTCCGCACTTGCGACAACCTTTTATGTCAGTAATTCCGGCAGTAACGACAGTAGCGGCTTGAGCGAACAGGCAGCCTGGCAGACCTGCGGGTATATGATGACTCAAATTTCGGGCGGGGATAAGGTTTTGTTTATGGGTGGAACCTATGCGGAACAGAACACTGGCAATTATGGCGAATCAACGACCTTATTTTTGCCTAACGGTATATCGGGAACATATGGGAATCATACTACGTTCAAATGCGCTCCCGGTTACAATATGCCTATATTTACAGGTTATGGGGCCAACGGTTATAATGTCAGTTGCTCCACTCATGCTATCAGCTTGAATTACGACGGAGCAGACCATATAACTTTTGACTCATTAATTATTAAATGGGCTATTCAAGGTCTCGAAATATGGGGGCCTTCGGATTCAATATTTGTTAAAAATAGTGTGGTTTGCTCTACTGGTAACGGTTTTTTGGGTATGAATAACGCCGGGATCGTTTTTCTGGATTCGAATGATCCTCATAATTATGTTTTGATCGAAGGTTGCACATTGTTTCATAATAGAGAGGTCCCAGGAGTTACCAGCGTAAATTCTGCTGGAATTCTAGCTTATAATCTCAATTATTCGACAATTACAAATAATGTTGTCTACGATCAACCTACTTCTCATGGAGCTATATTTTTAAAAGGAATTAACTCTTATAATGAAATAAGCCATAATACTGTTTATAATAGCACCGTAGGAATACAGTTATATTATGATTCTCCCTATAATACTATCCATCATAACGTCGTCTATAACGAATCCGAAGCAAATGGCTGGGGGATAGATGTGCATGGAACTTATAAGGTAGGGGAGGAAAATCATTATAGTAAAGTCTATAATAACACTGTATTTAACGTGACAAATGGAATCGGTTGGAACGCAGGCAGCAGTGAAGTTTTGCAAATGGATTCCTCTCAATTCTGGAATAATATATCTATCACAACAACCTATAGTTTAGCCCAGAGTGTCTATGCAAATGTTGAGAATTATTATATAGATTATAATTGTTATTATACAGGTAATTCGGTTGTCGCCCGATGGGATGGTGTAAGTTATAGCTTGGCTGGACTCCAAGAGTCGATTTATTGTGATACTAATTCTGTCGATTCTTACCCCATATTTGCTGACCCCACCAATCATGATTTCCATCTGACCGAAAGCTCCCCGGTTGCTGTAAGAGAAGGCGGACGAGGCGGTATTTACGAAACATATATGGGAGCGTTTCCGTTTGGGCCTAGGAGAATAAACCAGAATATAACAAAGGATTCAACAAGTACCACCGTTACCATCACCGACAATCTCAGCGGCGGGATAATTCCCTATGATTCGCTGATATTACATTGGAGTCAAACGCGAGCGAATGTATTGAATCTTACGGCGAGAGATTCAAAAATAACCGATGCTCCTAATCCTTGTATCTTCTATAAATCATCGCTCAGCCCCAATACCAAATATTATTTCCGAATTTTAGCTTACGACGCGGGATCCATAGGCGATACCTCCGCCATAGATTCTGTGACAACGACACTATATGATTATATTAGCCAGGTTATTATAAAGAGCTCAACCGATACCTCCGCGGCCCTCATTGATTATTTATCAGGCGGAACCGATCCTTATGATTCGCTTATATTGCATTGGAGTCAGGTTCGGGCCGATGTAGTCAATCTTGCGGCCAGGGATACATGGGTAACGTCAGTCGACAATCCATATGTGTTTTCGAAGACCTCGCTTGATTCCAACGCTACTTATTATTACCGAATTCTCGCCTACGATACAGGAGCGGTAGGCGATACTTCTGAAATAGATTCAGTTGTAACCTCTGTAACCTCAAATTGGGATATTATTTCTGTTGGCGTTCCCATTGCGGTGTCGGGCACGTACCCGGGCTATTCGACTGCAGTAATCAACGATAGCGTCGTAAATCCGTATGGCGGCACAGGTTCTACCTGGGCCTCTGATGATAGTCCTACATTGCCGCATTGGGTGGAATTCGATTTCGGCGACACAGTTCTGGTAGCTGGCATGATAGTATACTGGGCATGGAATAATAACAACCCGTCCTGGATGTGTTCTCAGCAATATCGGATACAATATTGGGATGAAGGGGGGACGTTTGTCGATATAGAAACTGTAAACAATTCCGTCGCTGATAGTGTTACGGTAACCTGGTTTGATACGACAATAACGACGCGTCGTATCCGCTATTATCAGAATGCGAATATGGGGCCGCCAACCTATCCCAGTATTGTCTGGCTTACCGAACTGGAGATTTACGGTGAGGCCGGCATACCACCTCCTGAACCGATCGGCACGGTTATCCTTAGCGATTCCAGCGCGATGGTATTCGCCAATCCTGTAAATGTTCAAATGCCGCTATTCTATGAATTCGCTCTGGACATTGACTCGACATATCCAAACCCGAGAATCGAGCCGCCCTTGATTGTGGATACGGTTATATCCACTACTTTTGACGGCCTTTATTCTCAGTACACTTATTATTGGAAATGCAGGGCAATCGCGTCGGATCTTTCTGATACCAGCAGTTGGTCATGGTCCGAAGCCTTTAATACGTATTCAACCGACCCCCAGGCATATTCATACGTTTATCCAGATAGTAATGAAGAAGTCACCTCCAGGTACATTGATTTCAGGATTATATTTGATTCATCTCCGAATATTGTATTTATTGAAATAGACACCAATCCCGACTTTTCGACCTCCTTTGATATAGCAATTACTAATATCTCTCAGGATACGGCGCGTTGGGAACCGACTTCCCATCAGGATTCTATTAATATCGGCAACATTCTCAGGAGTAACGGCTTGTATTATTGGCGGGCAAGCCCAGATGGAATCTACTGGATAACTTTTCCTTTTATATTGAAGCTTGACGTTCACGCTTATCCTGTTCCCTTTCGCAAATCCGACGGTCATTCCCGGATAACATTTACAAATTTGCCCGAAAATTCCACAATCAGCATTGCTTCTGTTTCCGGAACAATTGTTTTTACTAAGGCCGGTGCAGGTCCCGGAGATTGGATTTGGGATGTCAAGAATGACAAAGGAGGCGATCTGGCATCCGGAGTGTATCTTTATTCGGTTGAATCCAAGGGAGGAACATCACAGGGGAAAATTGTCATTATTCGATAATCGGAATCAATAGTCTGTTCCTATTGAAGGATGATTAGATTTCTAGGAAGTTACTAATGTTTGATTTATGGCCTGCTTTGGAGGCAAAAATATTTACTCATATTAAGGGCTATCATTTGTGTAATATGATTGTGAGGGGTCTTGGTAGAAAGGTAATAAGTAATAATATATATAAATCCGCCAAAAAGCTTAATCTGGGCTCTTCGGATAGACTGTTACCCAACTACGTCAATGTAGATGCCCGAGCCAGCGTTAATCCTGATATTGTTTGTAATAGCTCAAAATTGGAATTTTCTGCCAATAATGAATTCGATTTAGTGCGGGCAAGTCATGTACTGGAGCATTTTGAGTTTGATGAAATGGATTCTGTTCTTGCTGAATGGAGAAGAGTCCTACGGCCTGGAGGATATCTGGTAGTTTGTGTTCCTAATTTCAGAGCTATTGCCTGGAGCGTTATACTTACTCCATCGGCTTACAGCCTGGAAAAGAACACCTATAAGCGGGGCGGGATTAATGGTATCTTTGCATTAGATCTACCTATCGAATTAAGACACAAATGTATATTTACGTACAAGACACTGAAGAATCTGCTCAATAGTTCTGGCTTTTAAATTTATCTCTCGACTAAATTATCTTAAAGAAGAGCCCTATACGCTGGGCATTTCGGATGATTCATGTGTTCCCTGTTCCCTTAATGTATGCGCCATAAAAGTGTAAAGTGAATTACCCGTACATCTAATGAAGTTGATTGTAGCCAGTCGGAGCTACTCATAGCAAATCGATATTTGAATTAAGAAATAACTTTGCCAGCTTGCACTAAAGAAATGAGTTGACAACGGCCAAAGATGACAATCATAACGTGGTGTCAGTTTTACGGTAGAATAGCAGTAAAAAAGGGAAGGAGTATTTATCCGCAGAGAAGATTCGGATAGTGTTAGAGGGATTGAAAGGTAAAGAGAGTATCGCCACATTTTACTGGTGAGAGCACAATGAGGAAAAAGATGTCGGCGAAGAACGATTTAATAGGACTATCCTCGTAAACCACCCATTCAACGAAGTCCATATACCCCTTGAAGATATGAGGAATGGATCGGTTGTTCGCAAACCTCAACTTGAGGCCATCGGAGATATATATTTATTCGCCATCGAACCAAAAGTAAATATTAAGTTATATGTTGACGGTTTGAGACTAAGGCCGTAATATATATGCCAATTTCAGGTTCTGGATAAAATAAGGAACAATAGTCTGAAATATTTCAGGGTAGATCTAGAAAAATACTACGTCATTGGGTACGGCACGAAGAATTCGTCGCTTCGCCAGAGAATTAATCTCTGGATTTATAATTTTGGTCTGCATTGCGTGACAGTCGCAGGCTGGGGCGGTTTTCTGAAAGATTGTACAGGCGAATAAAGTTGTTCGCATTGCCCATTATATTGATTCATAGATCATTAGATTTATTTATCAGATTTGTCCACCATGTTAACATTGATGTCTTCGATAGCAGTTTGGTCCCTGTGCTCCTCGGCCAAAGATTTCTTTAACCGACCAACTTCTTGGGGAAAGCAAAGTTGCATCGGCCCGTGTTCCATTAAAAACAATCGGCATTGACAGGCGGATACCTAGGGGACCGCCAACTGCTATCCCTTTGCCGAAGAAAGCAGCTCTTTCTCTTCCTTCTCCAGAAACCTGATCGAGTTGACTGCTGTGCTTCTCGGATAAGGAGCAAGAATCTTATAACTGATGCAGTCGTCGATGGCCGTATGCTGTTACGAGCTAGCATCGGTCCTTCAAACGTCCATTTGTTCTTGATCTTCAGGGGCAGATTGGGCATGGTCACAATATCACTTTTCAGGAGTCGGACTGCCAATTCGCAATCAGGGTTGCTATTCTGATCATCACCTTACACTTCACTTCTGTTTTTACACCTTTTCAAGATTCTTTGTAACTTGAACTTCATGAGATAGCTCAAAGTAGACCTTGTACCTCGTCCAAAGATGCAAATTGTTTTCTGGGGCACGATTTCTGTTGCCCATCGCTTCTTATATTCATAGCCACCGTGAGATAACACCGTGTGAATGCCAAAATCCGGCAGGACCTTAAATACCTCCTGAATAAGATAGGTACCGGGAGAGAAGTTATTGAATTTCCCATCGTGCGCTACAAAGATTTGATAATATATGCCCCCTTCAATCAAAGCCAGGGTGAAGGCAGCATCTTTAGAATCGATAGCCAGTATGGATAGATCGACTGCTCCGTATCGCGCAAACCTGCTGACGACGTCCCTCATGATAGGCTGATGATTGCGTTCCTCTTCGATACCCCTCTCTCGGGCTCTCCAGCCAGACTCCGCAATGGAAAACATACGGGAGATGGAGTGGGCGACATCACCCCGGCCACCGGCAAAGCTGATCCTGTCTACTTTCAGAGATCCGGCGGAAGTAATTTTTTTTGCAACCCTGGTGGCCTGCCGTCTGAAATTATGGCTTTTAGATTTCCAGTAGCTCTCGTACCCGCCTCTAAGGTCAGCCATTGCATAGCTGTGAAAATCCAGAAGATCATGTTTTAGCCCTCTGCTCTCGATCTGACCTTTGAGAAACTCATATTTATCGGAACTGATTACGATACCGTTCAGACAAACGACCTCGAAGTTTCCTTCAGCTATGAGAGAATCCACAAAGAGTCCGATGATCTCAGGCATATTGTCCCGAACAAGAATATCTCCCACTGCCTGATTATAGCCGGCGCAATCGATCCGACGAACGGGGATCTTGCCAAACGTTGCCTTTGAAGAGATCATCGGCGCAACTCCAACAAGTTTCGAACCGTCCCATGCCAGCCCCACAAGCGGCTCTCCAGTATTCGCATATTTGGTACCTGCGTAACAATGATACCAGGGGATGACCCAGTCATATTTAGAAT
>SDBT01004967.1_pt1 | contig 22452 bp, 17 predicted proteins | sample 2277101 | NCBI WGS metagenome assembly SDBT01 (sample SAMN10404973, study PRJNA504765) | marine sediment metagenome | isolation source: marine sediment core GS10_PC15, 103 cmbsf | place: Arctic Ocean: Southern Knipovich Ridge | collected 2010 | reverse complement strand
GTCAATTCGCTGCCGGGGCCACTGACGACAATGCTGCCCTCCGCCGACTGGGCCGATGCGACCACCGTGCGATAGCTGCTGGCGATTGCGCCCTGATCGATTGTCACACTGCCCTTGCCCGCGTAGCCGACTGTCATGCCACCAGCCGCCCACTCGCTGCCAGCTCCGCGGACGATGACCGTGCCTTCGGCGCCAAGGCTGGACCCCAGCGTGCAGCCGGAATTATCCATCATGGCGCCCTGTTCGATTGTCAGGCTGGCCTTGCCCATACGTCCGAGAACCAGGTCCATGCTGTTGTACCACTGCGAGCCCGCGCCGGAGACAATCACCGACGCCACGGCCGACGGGCCGATAGCCATTTCAGAGAAATAGCTCACGGCATGGCCGCCCTGACGGACTTCCATGCTCCCCGAGCCGAACTGCCCGATCAGCAACCAGTAGCCGTGGTCCCACTCGGAACCTGCGCCAGCGATGAGCAGAGAGCCCGTCACGCCGCGATCGTAGCCTATGAAGGTCTCGTGACTCTCGCCGATGCTGCCGGCGTCGACGGTCATCGTGCCATCGGACTCGTCGCCTATGTAGAGAGTGTCCGACCAGGTCGAGGTCGTTGGGTCCGGCAAGACCTCGCCTGTCGTGCTAATCGCTCCGCCGGCCGGCGGGCAAATGGCTAAGATGAGCAATGTCGTCATGGCCGTCCCCAGACGTGACAACGCCCACCAAGCGGACCGATAAGAGCTCGACATCGAAGCGACGATCCGTCCCATTATTGACTCCATTGTGTCAAGAACTTCCCCAAGAGCGTAGCGCGTCCCGATGGCCTGCGATGGCCTGAGCCCACAGCGATGCTAGACTCTCCAGCTCCACGCCGCATCCTCGCAGAGCATATATGAGTGTAAGTCATCAGTGGGCATTGTCAAGCGAAATGCCCACTGCCGGGCTCGTGGCGGCTGGCCGCACGCGACTTGCGGCATGGGCGGCGATGTGAAGCGGAATCTGGCAATATGGTTGCAGTGATATGCGAAACGGACTTGTGACTCACAGCGGGCGAAGGGATTCGAACCCTCGACGTCCAGCTTGGGAAGCTTAGACTCTAAAGCCGTAACAGCTTCACACCACGTCACTTCCAACACTTCTAAGAATAGTTTAACCGGCAATTTAACCGGAAACACTGTCGTAATTCAGCACGATCTAGCAGCAGTCATCAACGCATGGGACCGGCTCCCGGCCTCGTCCAGAGCAGCCATCAAGGCATTGATAGAAGGAGTTTCAAATGACTAAGCGAACAAGTCGCCCTCTGAACAAGCAACCAGTGAACCCGGTCTGGCGTCCGGGGCGGAGTGCTGCTCTCAAGTATCTCCATCACGCGTCTCAGTTCGTTCATAGCCCCAATCGAAAAGTGGTCGTGTACCACCGGGTATCGGGGGGAGGGCAACACAATCCGGGCAGCTTCGCCTGGCAAAGGAGAATGACGAAAGAGTACGTGAAGAAGCGGGGCTTTGAGGTCATCGACACTTTCGAGAATGTTACATGTGGGCGGTACTTCAGTCATCGCCCCAAACTGAAGAAGGCCATCGCTCTGGCCCGGCGGCACGGTGCAATTGTTATTGCCCCTACCCGAGACCGGTTCGTGCGAGCAATTGGCTACCGCGGACCGCACGAGACCGACGTGCCGACCAGAGGCCAGTACGAGGAGCTGCTCAGATTGGCTGACGGCGTTCCCCTCGCAACGATCCTGCCGCCTGGCAACTCGCCGGACATCGTGCGGTCGGTTCAGAGCCATTATGGCCAAGTGGCTGCGCGCAACAAAGGCGGTCGCCCTAGGAAGAAGCCCTGCTCGCCAGGCGAGATGAAAGCTCGACGCCTGAAGGAATTGCCTCTGGTGGAAGAGCTGTATCGGCAAGGCTGGACGTATGGTGAAATCGCGGAGGAAGTCGGTCGAGCACGTTCGACGATACAGACCTGGGTCAATAGACACTTTGCTGTACTGAAAGCCAAACGAAGAGGACGATGATGTCCGTGCTTCTGTATGGTTTTTGGCCTTGAGTATGTATGGTCGATCGCCGTTTGGCCCTTTAGGCATAGGGGTATTCGCGTATGTGCTGAATCGTTATGATCGGCCCAAACGGTTATATGCTCTATTACTGTGCTGCCCATGCATGTAGTGGCCTTGATAACGGCAGAACAATCAGACAATAGACGAACATTGTCTACCGTTACAAACCACCTACCTGTCGACGTGATACGTCAGACCTGGTGACACCGGACACGTCACCGAGTTGCTTGGTCAAGATTCTTATTTTAACGTGGCGACCGAGGCAATATAATTTCTATGAGTTGACAACTTAGTCTGAACTTTGCGGCAGCACCCACCTGAAACCGTCAAATTTGTAATGCAATGGTGTTGTACGCAAGTGCCCGTGTTGGGGCACTGCGTGCTTTCATTGCAAGGGCTTGACGGCCCCCAGGTGGATAGTGCCAGTGCCCCACTTTTTTGTCAGCAAATCGTGGCCTGTCATCTGTCGCAGCAACACGGGAGACGGACGATGCAATTCTGGTTAAGGACTAAGACAGGGCCGGTTGAAGTATCTCGCGATAAGATCGAACAGCTTCGCCAAGCGGGAAAGCTCACGGACCACATGCGTGTTGTTTCCACCGATGGCGGGCAGACCTGGCTGACCTACCGGGAGACGGTTAACGTGCCACAGCGACAAGACGCTTCGGTTGCCTCTTTGGCCTCGTTGGCGGCAGACGCTGAAACACAACCGAAAAGTCAGCCAGGCCCCGCCATCAGTAGCGGCTCGTCCGCACGCCCTGCCAACCGTAGGCAAGCTTCCCAATCCGCCATGACACACGACCCAAGAAGGGCGACGACCGGGCAGAAGAAATGTTTCAAGTGCAAGGCGCTGATCAGCAAGGCAGCCAAGCACTGCCCGCACTGCAACACGCGGCAGGTGTCACCATGGATAGGGCTAGGTTGCCTTGGCGTTATGATGGTGCTTGTCTTGGTGCTCATTGGCGTGTATGCGTCCATGGAATCTGACGGTCCCGCCGGCAACCAGACTCCCCGGACCTACTCGTCGGCCAACCGCGAGCGACAGTGGTACCAAGGTGGCACTCTTCATCACGCCACCGTCGACCAATGGCGTAGGGCCTCGTACCGCAACAAGCTGGCTACAGCTGCCGATTGGCTCAGTGCCACCTTATGGCGTGGCCATCTGCATTCGACCCGCGACTTTGATCGACTGAAGGGCAAAGCCAGGATACTGGTCATCGCGGTGGACGCAGCCGTTGTCGGCGTGGACCCAGGGCACGACATCGCCAACGTTGCAGCTGTGCTGCTCGTGACGATGGGTGACGATTTGGCGCCGTAGGGATGACATCGACGCTGTAGGTCCATGAGAACGGGAGTCCGACTGAAGTGTTTGACGGACAGACTGCCACCGCAAGGGAACGATTGGAATCCTTCGCCTATCTGGGGCCCCAGACACCCCACTGGGCACGCTGGAGCGGAAACAAGCCGAATTGGTCCGGGAGTCCCAAATCGCCTCCCAAACGGCCGAAGTGGTAAAAGAGGCCCCATGCCGCCCAGAGGGTCAATAGGGTCTTAGAAGGGCTCTCATAGGCCCTGGTGGCGGCTTGGCTGGCCGCCAAAGTCCGAGTTACACACATTGAAGAACTCAAGATAGGAAAGGTAATCGAATTATGATTAAGCACGTCTGTCCCCAATGTCGAATCACGCTGCACGTCGAAGAAGAACTTGCTGGCAAGACCGTCACATGCCCAAGATGCAAAGAACAAATCATGCTGCCCCAATCATTGGCAAAGCCCAGACGAAAAGCTACTGCAAAGCCAACTCCGCAATTGCCATCACTTTCGTCGGCGCTGCTGATACTGGGATGGGCCGTAGTCACACTCGCATGCATTAGCCTGGTCATAACCATCGTGCAGTTGTACAAAGTTGGCACCAGCCATGCTCAAGCTAATCTGCCACTGCTGTCCCCATTGACAATGATTCTCGGCGTGGGGGTGGCGTCAGCGATTCTGATGGCCACAATAGGACTGCTGGCTATCGCAGCCAGGCAGTCCCTGACTATCCTTGAAGAACTGAAGGCAGAAAAGGCAATCAAATCATGAGCGTAAACTTCCGAGACAATGCACATGACATAACGTGAACGGACCTAAGCCCGTCGCACGTCCTTCGTCCGTCAAGAGCCCGCCACGTGCCGCTGAGGGCGTCATATCACCATCATAGGCCCTGGGCCACTGGCCAAGCCCATGTCCGTCAGAGGCAATCTGACGGGCTCAGATACGGTCGATGCAACTCGCCCCCTGCCCCATAAGACAGCGATTTGGCAGGCTTGCGATCCGGACAAAAGTAAAAAAGTAAAGGCAAACGGAGTTTCAGTTCCGGTCCGTTTTTGACAGAATTCGCGTACGGGACCTGGATCGCGGAGACTTCACAGCAGGCATAAGCAATGTAGAGCCAATGCGTTGCAATGCACGGCCTTGCCAGCAAGAGCCTTTCTTGACGAAGCCGGATGAGCCACGTGACGATCTTACCGCGTGATTATAGCGTCTCGGTAAGCCGCTGTTACTTTGGCATAAAAACGGATTGGCCAAGCAGGGGCAAGCCGCTGTCGGCCAGCACGCTCAAGCAGGAAAGACGAGCTAAAAGACGCTGACGGTCACCGGAGACTGGTATTCATTACTACTGTCTTTACAGTGAGGTCCCCTGAAGATAACGAAGATGCTTCCCCGTCGAAGAAGATCCGCGCCTTTTCAAGTGTCCACTTCGGGACGTTGCCTCTGCGGTAATCCTCGCCATCCCATTGGTCGCAGTCATACCATCCGACCAAGTAGATGCCGTGTCTGCAATCACTGTCTTTCAGGTAGCGATCAATAAGCTGGTCTTTCATCGCTGTCCGCAAGTCTGGATTCCAGCAGCCCTTGGCCTCGATTATCACTCGGATCGGCTCATAGTCCCCTTCGGTGACCCCAGGCACCACAGCCGTGACATGGATGTCAGTTTGCTCCCCTGTCCCAGACCCTTCTCCGCGTCGTATCTGCACCTCCCTGGCCACGATGACTCCGCGATCGTCAATCGCCGACTCCAGATTCCGTTTCACCCAGTCGGAGAAATGGTTCTCATCCTTTGGCTTGAACTTCTCTTGTCCTCTCGTCCAGACCACTTGGTCCCATAGGTCCGGTGCTGCGGGAGTTTCTCCCTGAAGATCCTGCTCCAGCTGCATCAGTGTGTCTAGGAGGAGTTCCTGGAGTTCACTGGCGTCTCTCACCAAGCCCTTGTCTGGTCGACATGCGAATTCTAAAAGTTCATCGGGCTGCAGTGGCTGCCAAGTCTCCCGCAGCATATTCTTTCGCGCCTCGATCAGGACAGATCCGAGCCAATCAAGACCAGGCAGAGCGGCCCTAGCCTGTTCCAGGGCTTGGCATGAGGCAGGCGTGCCAGCGTTCTCCAAGAGACGGACCAGTCCGTCACGTAACTCGCGGACGGAATCGTCTCTACTGGGTGAGAAGACTTGGTCGTGCTCGCGATCCTCAGAGTAAGGGAACTCGTTGACAAGCCAGATGAATAGCGCAGCCTGGTCTTGTTCTCTCAATTTGCAGGCAATTTCACTGACATTGTGATGTGTACCGTGAGCCACTTCCATCATAACTTCTCGCCCGAACTCACGGTCAGCTTGGATGGCTGGCCAGACAACCCTCCAAGACGCGTCTGCCGTGTGACGAATCAGGACAATCGCTGCTTGCAGCACGAGCTGTCGAGTGGGACCATTCTGGGGCAGCGGCAACGAAAGCAAACTCCGGGCGCGCTCTATCGCCCTCGAATGGCGGTGCATGACTAGGGCCGCCAGCAATTGACCCCAGTGAGATGGCTTGGCCTCGGTTTCTTCCAGAAGACCGTACACAGCGTCGCCAATGTGCTGATCCCAAATCTTTTCAACGTCCCTTAGCACAAGGATATGCTCGCTGTTGTTGGTCTCGTGGCGGGCCATCTCTGCGACGACGTTAGCCAACTGCCTCGGCGCGTGATCATGAGCCATTGAGATTAGGCACTCCTTGACGTCCTCTCGTCCTGGCAAATCGAAGGGTCCGAAAAGAATAGGCGTCCAATGTGCCCAAACACTCTCCGGCATGGCAGCAAGCGCCTCTGGTCTTAGTAGCCAAAGGAGGCAAATCGCTTTGTAGGCCGCATCCTCCTTCTGGCTAGCCGAATGCCCGAAAAGCCGTTCCCGATCGAATGGCTCACAACTCCTCAGGTAGCTCTCAGAGGCACCTAGTATTCGAGCCCGTGTCTGCTCGTCCGAATTCGTCCAGCCTGGAAGGACCGTGATATCGAGCCCGAACGGCTGGCGATAATGCGTGCTGGTATCTTCAAGCGTCATTTCCTGAATGAGGGCCCACCAAGCTGCCAACTCGCCATTCTCGAAACGACTCAGGCAGTGCTGAATGCGGTCTTTCGGCAGCCATTCCAGCGCCTCAGGCTGCTCCTCTTGCTGTTTCTCTGTGGTCAGCTCGTGCATCTCCCGCATTCTCTGAGCTTCTTCGGAGGCGACATCCACAGGAGTGAAGAATCGCTCGGATTCTCTTCGAAACTCAGGAGATTCCTCACGTATCGCCACAACGATATCGAGTCGGCTAGAATCCGGCTCGGACCAGCGGCACAAAGTCCACGTCAAGTGGGCCCAGAAGGGCTCAGTTGGTCCTGAAACCGACGACAGAAGCTCCGCGGCGCACCACTCAAAATCTTCTGACCGGATTAGGCGTGGCCAGCGGTGCATAAGCAGCACAACTTCCTGGGGATCTGCGCACTGCTCGACAATGGCCTTGGCCAGCTTCCGGCGCTTGCAATCGTCATCGAACTGCACAGAATGCTCATTTTTCTCGTCGTGATCCTGGACTAGATCTTCGTGCTGCCTCAGGAGGTCGCCGCAGGTAATGACCATGCCCTGAAACGTTTCGGGATCGTCCATGTGGGCCCAGCCCATGATAATAATCTCATCAGCTAGACGGCCAAGATGGAAGTCATGACGTCTCGTGGCGAGGCGGCGCAACCACTCCAAGGCCGATGGCAGCCCGTCGACGTTAAGATGAGCCAGGAGTTTACCTTCGATGAATCCTACGTACGCGCCGTAGAGGTTATGTCGCTTCGGCGGCGTCAGGTGTGCAAAAAGCTCTTCAGGAGTGATCAGATCCGGCCACAGTGCCCGAAAACCGTTTCCTTTCAGTTGGTCATCAGGATCGTCGCCGGCCTGGCCGAAGACCAGAGGCCGGAGGCGCCCACGCACCTCGACATTGCCGATCTTCTCAATGGCGCGAGCGGCACTGTCGCGGAGGCGCCCTGCCTCGCCTTGGTCCAACGCAATATCAGCTAGCTCAGACTGAAGCTCTGCGAGCTCACAACTGGCCGCGATGCCGATAGCGACATCCCTAGCTGTGACGTGTTTGCTCTTGTCCGTTAGCCAAGGCTGCAGCTGAGCAGCCAGCCCAGGATGGGGAAGCTTGTGGTAGTGACGGGACAAGCCAAGGTCGCGGTCGTTCACTCGACCGCTCTGCAAGGCCGCCAAGAGGCAGTCCACGATCATCGCCCGATCGTCCGCATTCAGGTTCCCAGCGTCACTGCGCAGGAGTACCTGTGGATCAACCCCTGCGATTACCTTCAGAACTTTCTTGTCGTAGCAGGCAATCCAGGAGGCCGTCTCATAGAGTTGAGGCACGAGCCGTCCATCAGGATCGCCTGGATGCTGAAAAAGGGCTAAGACCTTCTCGGAAGGCGTGTTATGTGAGGCCAAGTATCGACTGGCCAGGAACTCCGCATACGACTGGTGCGCGAAACCCATTCGGTGGGCGCCGCGTGAGGAGAAGAGGCCTGTTCCCAAGACCTCGCGAACATGCTCTTCCGAAACTATCAGGTCTGTCGAGCGCAGTCGCACACTTCCCGAGCCTAGCGATAAAACCGATACTTCTTCGTTCGACGACGAGGAAGCGGCCGGGCCAGTGTAGACTGTAGGCCTACGACAGAAGACAGTGACAGCGGCTATTCTGGCAGCGATTACCAGCCGCTGCTCGGCAGACAGCCTCCCGGCCCCGCCAGCCTGACGCATATCTAGTCGATGGGGGTTCCGTTCATCACATAACCGCAGACAGCCCTGCTCGTATAGTGCTGATCGCGTCCTTGGCAACGCACCTTGGTCCTTGAAGATCGACAGCAAGAAGCTCAGCGTTATGGGCGTGATTGCCAAAGGGACAGACTCCGTGCGGTTCAATTCCCCGATGAGCCCTTCAGCGTCCAATCCCTCGGCTTCAGCGGCCGTTCGGATATCCTGTCGCCGGAGAGGCGCCAACTCAAAGACGCCGACACCATCCATGCCCCATAGATTGGGCAGGCCACCCTCTAACACGTCCGGCCAATCCAAAGTCCGACAGGCAATCCGCAATCGCAGACGAGGCAGATGGTCCGCGAGCCGGCCAAGACGGTTCAGCAGGATTGTGCCCACGTTCTGAACCTTGATACGGCACTCATCGAGACTGTCCAAAAACATGTGCAGCATGTGATTACCGCGCACCCATGCGGCGAACTTCTCACATTCAAATACATCTGTGACTAGCCTAGCCTCATCGCCGTATTCGTTCAGGTTGACGTACAGGACTTCGCCTGCTGAGAAATCCACGGACTCCTGAAACGCATCTCTCATGTCTTCCATGGCGGTGGACTTGCCGATTCCTGGCTCCCCCAGTAGCCCTAAGCACGGCACGCCGACAATATCTTCGAAGGACACAACATCAGACTGGTACCACTCAGCGTAGTCGCTCTCCGGGTCCAGCAGAAACCCACCATCGGTGAGATTCATCACTCCCTCACGTTTGCACCAGAACCGTTTCCACGAGTATCTCATCCTGCTGAGATCCACCTCACACGCTGCGCGGGGCGGCCAAGACATGTGTAGTCATGAGGCCCTTGCCGACCCACAGAACTGCTAACAGATCCCGTGCCAAGCCGTGATGAGCACGAGGGCCGCGAGATCGTCGCCCCGCCTCTCGAAGACTATTCTATGCACAAGACAGGTGGGGAGCAAGACCGGCGCTGGACCACGGGACGGACCAAGCTGCGTTCACTTCCGGGCCGATCTGCTGCACGGCGTATGTTGCGTGTCGCTACGCTTGGGGGAGTCCGTATGGTTCGCTGCATTGCTCATGCATGCGGACCCTATCACGCGATTTCACGGCCTTAGAATCGCTCCTTCGCCAGAAAACCCGGAACACTATATGCGTAGTGTTCCTGCGACTCGAAGTACAGACGCAATGTTTCGAATTGCCTATGGCTCGCGATTCCTTGGTCGCGAACCCCATCATATTCATCTGACATTGCCTCATGCCTCCCACAGTGTTCCTCAACACACCCAGACAGCGTCGCATGTCAACTATGGAGCGCCGAAGAGCCTCTTGAGGATTAGCATTATGAACGGAGCCGCAGCTTGGACCAATACGGCGGTGAGCAGTGTCGGTTGAAACGGCCACGCGCGGACATCAAGGGCGTCCCTGCGTTCGCGACGAAGTCTCTCCAACTCGTCATAGTGGTTTGCCAGGGACTCGGTAGCCCCCTCAAGTCGCTGAGTCAGCTGGTCAGCAAGTGCTCTGTAGGTCTTACTAATCGCAGAAACGGCATCGGCTCTGAGATCCTTGCTTTTCCTGTACACGAGGTATGTGGGATACAGAAAGCTGGCCAGGACGAAGGCTGTGAAGATGGCAATCAGCACGTAGACCCAAACGCGCAGATTTGATGCGGATGCAACGCCAAAGATGAGGATTGGGAAGAATAACAGCCCCGACCCGAACAGCCCGGTTGTCTGAATTGCGCAGTCGCCAAAGAATCCGAGTCCTCCATGACCATCGCAATGCAGCGGCTCCAGGTGAACTTGCATCGTGGACGCGTCTTTCATCGTCCGGACCATGGCAACAACACCAGCGCAACCAATTCCACAGAGATAACCCGCCCAGCTGGCTAGGACCCCCGCCAGCCAGTACAGCGGATCGCGTGGGCCGTGTAGACCAATACCGCTCACCCAGCATGTGGTGCCGTACCAGACTGCCAAGCCGATTGCCGTCCAGATGACTGATAGGGCTATGGACGTGGTTCTAAAGGACCTACAATGCTGTCGGCCCAGCCGCTCTGCATTCTCCGACATAACACCGGGCACCATCCTCAATCGCCTGAGAAACCGAGGCAGTGTGCGACTATCATATCGCCAGATAAGCCAAGGCGCGAGCGATATCCAGAGGGAGATGGAAGCGTATCCGGCGGCTGCAGCCGTCTCAACGGGCTCACCACGTGCCAGCAACGAGAGACAGAACAACCATGGGAGAGAACACACGACCATAGCGAAAAGCAAGGAGAGAAGACGGCGCCCACCGTGCCCCGCAACGGCGACTTGGCTAACCGCCGTGATCCAGTGGACCCGTTCTGTGCTATCCGTTGTCGTCAACATAGGCCTGAAGTTGCTCTTTGGGCAACCCATCAGAAATCCTGCTGAATAGCTTCTTCTTCTTCCACGTCACAATGGTCTTTACGGCCCAGGGGCCAAGCACAGGTACGTTCATGCCTCTGTATAGCATGCGAGCTTTGGCATCCCAGTATTTCAGAGGGGGGACTACATCTGCGTTGATCTGCTTGATGTACTCGGTCGCCACTGCCTCCGGATCCTGGGGCCCGTTCTTTACCGCCTGTGCGGCGTGCGCGCCGCTCAGGATCGCATAGTAAATTCCCTCACCAAGCAGCGAATCGGCAAATCCTGCTGCATCACCCGCCAACAGCAGCCTGCGCCACACCGGTTGCGTAAGATAGTTGCCACAGGGGATTGGATGCCCCTTCACTTCAGAAAAGCAGCAGGCAGGTACCTCGAGTTCCGCCAAGTAGTCAAGGAAACGCTCACGGAAGGTGCCCATGTTTGCTCTGTTCAGACCGCCTGCCCCAAGTACGATCTCGTCGGACCTGGGGAACGCCCAGCAGTAGCCATTCCTCAAGTACCCGAAGAATATCCGCGGATGATCCAGGTCGGGCATGCATTCTGATCGAGGCACAGACACCTCAAAGCCCGTGGCCAAGCGGTCCCTCCAGGCCTCCGGATCAAATCGGTCGTCGGGGAGCTGTTTCCGCAGTCTGCTGTTTACCCCATCGCACGCAACTACGTAGCTAGCTTGGTAAGACTTGCCGCCTTCGGTGTGGACTACCCCGTGTTCGGGCTCACACTCAACTACGGCATCCCCAAAGGATATGTCGGCGCCCGCTGACCTCGCCACTTCAAGAAGATAGGCATCAAACGTGGTTCTGCGAACGAATCGAAAGGGATGGTCGAAGAGGTCTTCGGCTATGCGTGCGCCCTTGAAGTAGAGGCCGTACCTGTGGGCTTCATATTCGAACAAGCCTGCGCCCTGCATGTCTTGTAGGCTGACTTGGAAGGTCGAGGATATGAGCCGGATGGCCTTGTCGGTCAAGAACCCGCCACAGAGCTTGTCTCTCGGGAAGGTGGACTTCTCCAGAACAAGGGTCCGGAGTCCTTGTTCGGCGCACACGAATGCAGCAGCGGCCCCGGCGGGGCCTGCGCCAACGACCACAACGTCATAGCTGTCCATAATACCAGACACGTTCCGCGATCCGCCTGTAAGATCCCTTGGCACGCTAGGCTACGGATTTGCGGCCAGCCTGTCAACGATCCTGTCCAAGGCTCCAAGGCTTCGTTGTCGGCTCTCTGTCGGGAATCGTTTAGCAAGGCAGTTCAGTCCAGCGTAAACGGTCCTGCTCGGCCCGCCCTGTGGTGGCCTCGTTCTGGCAGCAGCACATGCCGGGGGGGCTCTATCTGACGTTCTCGAGTCCTGGAGGTCGGGGTCCGCAAGTCTCTGTGCCTTCAGCCGTCACATCCGGGGATGCTGTCGTGGTCCGCTTCTATGATGCCTCGTTGCTTCTCGCCGGTCGTGTGCTCCGCAACGTGCGGGTGATCTCCCTATCCAGCTTGCATGATCGCAGCCATCGTCTCCTGCTCGTCGTTTTCGGCGCAGACCTCGGTAATGTCACCGGAGCGATGGCCGAGAATGATGCGAGCGGCTTCGAGGCCGGGCTCTTTCCGCAGCTCAGTGGCGGCGTTGTGACGGAGCTGGTGGGGGTGCCAGCGGCAGGCCTCTGCCAGGCTACCAGCTCTGCCTTCTGCCCCTGCGTCAGTCGCTTCTGCCACTGGGCGTTCGTTCCATCGTCTTGCTTGGCCAGTGGCTTGGGCGGGAAGAAGGCCTGGTCGCAGGCGCGTTGAATCGCCCGGCGGCAGCTGCAAGTTGTGTAGCGGTTCCCGGCTGATCGCTCCGGGTCGTCCTTGACGTTGCTGCCGGGCACGTTGCCGCAGGACAGCCGCGTTCGCCGCTCCCTTGACAGTCGCTGGCGTCGCTCGGCGTGCGCCTTAGCTGGAGAGAAGCAGTAGCTCTCCAGGTGGCGGAGGAGGAAGGGCGCCAGGACTTTCTGGCCACGCGGGGCGATGAAGATCTTCCGGTCAAAGCCGTGGTGGGCGGCCTTGTGCTTGCTCGGCCGATGGACCCACACCTTCCCTTCACCGGCCAGGTCTTGCCCGTCACGTTCGACATCGCACGGACGCATGTGGCATATCTGGCCGACCCGGGCGCCGGTGAAGAGCTGAAGTTGAATCATCGCCCATACCTGCCGCGAGACGAACGGCCCGACGGCGTTGACCTGCTCGATGGGCACGGGCTTGACGGCCTCGGGTTCGGGGCCTGCCCGCGACTCTTGCGAAGGTCGGGAACGGCCTGAAGGGCGTGGAGGATTTCGCCGGAGAGAAGTTCATCGGAGACGGCCCACTTAAAGATGTGGCGGATGCGGTTGATCTGCTTGTTGATGCATGGCCTGCACCAGCCGTAGTCGATCATCTTCTGCCGGACGGCCTTCAGCGATTGGAAGATATCTCGCAACTTGTCCCGGTCGCACTGTGATTTCGCCAACACCTCTCGAATCGCTGCGTGCGAGAGATGCAGTCATTGCTAAAAGAGCGGAAGCTCGTTATCGCTTAGGGCCGCCTCGGAATCGGACCTCTTCTCTGGTTGAAAACGAAGATTAACAATTGGTCTCTTCGGACACAAGCGCCGCCATGTGCTGTGACGTTGGGAAGTACGCCGGTCTGCCCGTGATTGCCAACCAGCGAGGCTTTTCCTCAGCCGACCAATACGCCTACCGGGTCATCCGCACGCCTAGACAAGCTCCAGGCGGGCCCAACCGGCGGTCTTGGCACTCGGCGCAAACGAAAAGCCGGCCACAACGCTAGGTAGTGACCGGCTTTGTCGAACACGCGCGAGAGGAGTCGGACCTCTAACCTTCGGTTCCGTAGTCCCAATAGCTAAGTATCAGTTTACTACGATGGCTCAAGTTGTCAAGAGAAGTCTTGCGGAACTGCCTGCTAGGTGGCTTGACCGGCCCCGGATTTAGATTGGGGCCTTTTAACTTACATAGAAAGTTAAAATAATCTTACGCTGTAAAGCATTATTTATTAAGGCTTTATCGCCGACGTGGAAAAATCGAGTCATCTTCTTCTTTCATTACTTTAACAAACGCCTATAATGTGAGCGATAGTTAAAATACATTATGGAGCCGAGTATGACCGACACAAAGAGACAACGAGGATGGCACGCAACGCAGGCTAGGGCCCCGCACAGCGGGCGTGGCAAAGCGACGGTCGAGCCGATCCGCTCACGTAGCGACATCGCCAAGATCAAGAAGGCCCTGGCGGGTCGGCCGCGAGACTTGACGCTCTTCACGCTGGGCATCAACTGGGGCCTGCGTGGCAGCGATCTGCTGGCCTTGACGTGGGGCGATGTACTGTCGCCGGAGCGACGAATCAAGACGAAGGTCACCGTCACCGAATCGAAGACCGGCAAGGCCCGCCGCTTCATGGTCAGCGATACGGTACGAAGTGCCCTCAAGGGCTGGCTGGCCGAAGCAGGCAATGTTGACCGGGATGGCCTGCTATTCCCCAGCCGAAAAGGCGACAGCCCGATGACCATCCAACGTCTTCATCAACTGGTCAATGAATGGGCTGGCCTGGCCAACCTGCAAGGCCACTGGGGCACGCACACGCTCCGCAAGACCTACGGCTACCAGATGAGGACGGCCGGCCAGGACATCGTCAAGCTAATGAAGATCTTCGGCCACTCCAGCCAAGCCATCACGCTGCGTTACATCGGCATAGAGCAAGACGAAATCGATGAAGCGAATATGAGCTTGAATCTGTGATGCAGCCCAAGCTGAGTGCAATCAATCCGCCAGGGATTGGCTCAAACCGGTGTCTATGTTACGCCTGTGTTTTGTCGGCCTCCTCTGCCGCTTCAGGATTCTCATCCGCCGGCTTGTCGCTTTCATACTGCTTGTCCGCCGCCTCGCTCTCGTTGCTTGGCTCACCGTTCGCCGACACGCCAAGGGCCGCCGCTAAGGCCAAGAGCTTCTCCCTGAGTGCGTCAGCAGTATCGGCGGATTCCGCCATGGCCATAATCGGCTCTCCGAGACGCGAGCGAAGTTGTTCCTTATTGATGTCCGGCAAACTGGGAACGTCCAGTTTCTCAGCCAGCGTGAGGATCAGCCAACGTTGCTGCGCTTCACCCCTGTCAGGCTCGGCGAGAGTACCCAGCAGATTGCCATCGAGCTGCTTCTTATTCTGTGCAGAAACGAGGGCCACGGCGAGTTCGTCGCCGTAAAGATCGAGACTCGGCGTCAACTCGGTCATGCCTTGGCCGACAACCTTAATGATCAGATGGTAGCGGAACAACTCGCGTTCGGCTGCACTCATGCAGCCCAACACGTCCGGCCATCCAGCCTGCAAATCGCTGTCCACTGCCATCGAGCCAGCCAACATGCGCTGGGCATGGCCGATCAAGGCACCGGAGAACTTGTTCGCTAGGTCCAGCCTGTTCTCTGGCCCATGAAGGAACAGCGTAGTCTTCAGGAGCCACGACCCAGGCTTCTGCAATTCCGCGAGCCAGAGCTTTTTAGTAACGTCATCGCGTAAGTAATCCCGAAGCTTCCTTGCCAGCCCGTCGCTTGCCGGACCTCCGTTGGTGACCGCAAGATAGGAGGGGTGCATAAGATCGGGCCGTAACGGGACCGACGCGAGCTTGGCCAGCAAGCCGCTGTCGTCACTCAGGGCGAGCAGACGCGTTACGAGCGTCTCGTACCGACTTGGCTCCTCGGGCCCGCCCACGGCCTTGTCGAGCGCTTTTTCGAGCAACTCATGATGAGCCAAGAATATGTCAGCGGTCAGAGCTCGGCTATCCGTGTCCATTTCGGCTAACCGCTGCAGCAGTTCCGCCACCAAGAGCTTCGCCGCAAGACCATCCTTGGCTATGGCCGCCAGGATATCTGCGGTCAATCCGTAACGGCAAATCAGATCGGCCAGCTGGGCAGCGACATCGGGATTGCCACCGTCCAAGAGCTTGGTGTATTCCCCAAGACCTAGGACGGCTTCGTCGTTAGTAAACTTGGGCTGATCATGCAACAGAAACAACAGCACACACCATGCAGCCGCTGCTGGCTGATCCTTTTGCGTTAACATCGCAATGCCCAACGCCTCCGATATGCCAAACTGGTGGATTGCCTGTAAGAAGACATCTCCCCCGGCGGCATCGGCCCTGTGGCCATACATGAACTGGACGCCCCGCGTGAAAGAATCGTGGCCGATGCCTCGCGTCGAAATTCCAGCAACGATTGCCTTTGATACCTGCTTGGCTATTGCCACAGGTTCCCAACAACTCATTTCCAGCAACGCCGCCATGATATGGATGTCTTTTTCTTGAGTTGTCCCAGTCTGCACTGCCGTCAATGCCTGCTTGCTGTAGGCGGATGCCACGCTATCTGCAGGTCTGAAGTACTTCATATTCTTCTGGCCGGGGACACTCGTGGCAAGGTGATCGATAACGACCTGGTACTTGGCCGGCTCGGGCAGGTGAAGCTGTATCCCGTTGAAGCCCGGCCTTGCCTGAAGCTGCTCAACGATTGGCAAGGCCGCACTCACCCAATTCTTAAGTGAAGGGTCGAACTTGTCAGGCTCTGCTGGAACTTCCGTTATCGTGAGCTGTAATCTGGCCGCAACCACCGAGCCCAGGCCGGGCTGGAAGGCCACGAGGCGGACGATGTCGGGTGCGTTGTTGGCGGTCAGTTGGCCATTCAACCCCCACGCTGCCGGGTCAATCTTCTCTGCCTGGTAGGCCAAGCACTTAATCGCTCGGTCGATATAAGGATCATTGTCGGCCCCGGGCTTGAAGGATGCGAACGCCCGGGACGCCTTGGTGAGTTCATCGAAACTAAAGCCGGCTGCGTTGTCCGAAAGGTGCCGCTCGCAGCACTCTTTAGCCCCGGGCTTTTCGAGCAGCTCGGCAAGCTCTTTGCCTCTTCCCTCGCTCAGGTACGTCCTGATCATCGGCTCAAACAGAACTTCATTGGCGAACTCACGTGGTACGCCGAAGTGAACGGCGGCAAGGCCTTCTCGCCACTGCTCACCCACAACGCGTACCAACCATTCGGGCTCGAGAGGGTTGCCTACCACGAGGTCCTTGAATGGGTCGGTAGGCGTAAGCTCCAACGCCGCGTACAGAGCCAGTTCAACGACTGATACATCCGGAAAATGCTGCTGAGCCAGGGCTAACAGCCGATTGATGAACATCTTCATCGCTCGCGGCGTCGGCACGCCATCATACGTTGGCACCGCTATCTTGCGGAACACATGGTAGACTTCCTGGCGGGTGTTGTATGACTCGCCAGGGAGTGCGTCGCCAAGCTGCTCTGTGAAGAATCTGGCCCACTTGGAGGCCAGTGGCGGAGCGACGCGATAGCGTACCTGAAAAGTTTTCTCCCTGAAAGCCCGAGCCAGATCACCGTCTTGCCCATTCCCTGACTTACCACCTTGGGCGTCATCCCTGTGCCAGAGCTTCTCAATGGTGTCCGCATCGTATGGCACAATTAGCCAGACCTTTGACCGCAGGTCGTCGGCCTTCGCGTCTCCCGGCCGCACGAACGTCCGCATCGTAGACCAGGCCTTCAAGGCAAGGTCGCCAGACACCCGGTCCAAGTTGTCGAGCACTATGACGAGTTTGCGTTCCTTCCGTCCATCATCATCACCAAGGCACAATTTGAGAATCTTCCGGTAGTACTCGCGGAATTCTATGGATGTCGGCTCAACGCCTCGCCGCGTGCTCTGAGTAGTCGCGACCGAATGGTTGCCAAAGAACTCACCGCAGTATTTCTCAAGATCGACCCACTTCGGGACCTTCTTCGTGGGATCTCGCCGCTCACGCTTCAGATAGATGGGCTTGAGGATAAGGATTGCCAGGAGCACATAGAGCATGATTGCCAACAAAGGGCTTATAAAGACTGTCCCCACGCGTGGACTTCCGGTCGAACGAAAAGCTATGCCAACTGCCATGAGCACAGTGGCGGCCCCAAAGACAAAACCAGGTACCTTCAGGATGGGAGTCGACGTAACATCGTTGTGTTCATCCCGCCGCCGGAGCTTACGCCGAATCGTATTTGGACAATCGGCCGTCTCTTTTTCACACCGGCAGCATTCGCGAGCATTCTTAACGCAGTCGAGTTCCTTGTTGCCACTGCCGAGCCACGGCCGACCGTTCTTGCCTTCCTGCAGGTCTGTGATGAGTTCCTCCAAGAAGCTCCGTCGCAAGGAATCGCCCTCGTGATCCCAGGCATCAAACGTGAAGACCCGGATGTCCGGAGAGTCACTTAGCTTGTCTTCAAGCATCTTGATGACGGACGACTTGCCGCTGCCCCACGTGCCTTCCAGGCCGATGGACATGCCAAACTTGCCGGCCTTCATCTTCTGGGCAATAATGCCCGCCACCCGACTATGACTGCCGAAATCATCATCCGCTACGGTGTCATCCGACAGAAACTTGAATTCCCGCTCAATGTCGTCCGTTGACATACTCACACTCTCTTTCCTGGCCACGGTACTGCTCCCGCCGTGATGGGTCATTGTTGAAGTGGCCGTGCTATTGGGGGCCGTCAAACCGACTCAACCCCTGCCTCCCCCCGAGATGCCCACGACGTAGCGAAGACATCCCGGCTGCCGAACTTCATTATCTGGCAACGATATGGGTTATGTCAAGCACAAGGCAGGTCGCCCCCGACGACTTCCTGCCACCGGTACGACTGCAAGGGCTATCTGGCCATGTTTTCAGACGCTGCCAGGCTGGGGACTGCAGGCTGCCGCGACCAACGCAGACCCCCAAGAGCGGACGTAGATGGCATCTGGCGTAGCGATCGGGATCAAGTGCGGGCCGCGGTAATGGACGGGCCATGGGGCCACTGCCACGTTGTCAGTGCCCGACAACCGATACGACTACACGTCGGCTGCGGGGGCCGTCGAACTCACAGAAGAGGATTGATTGCCATGTGCCCAGGGGCATCTTGCCGTCGATTGTTGGCACGATCAGCGAACAGCCCATAATTGACGACTTGACATGTGCAGCCGTCGGCCCGCCGATTGTTTGCTCTTTGGCCAGCACGGCCTGTTCGCCAGTTGCCGTAATCGCTGCAGCCTATGCGGCGGGTCGGTCTAGGCGCAGCGAGGCCTGATGTAGGCGTGAATGATTGACTGCAGTGCTGCTTCTCGCTTGGCTGTCGGCAAGAAGTGGGCGATTTGGAAAGCCTGCAGCAGTTTGCAGTGGTCGTCGAGGAGGCGAGACGCCTCTGCCTGCCTGGCGTCTGCCTTAAGATAGACACGATATGCCGCTGCTGCTACGGCTTCGAACAGAGCACCACAGCCCGCCAGCGTCAAGGTTGACGCTAATCCTATCGCAGCCAAGACAGAGAGACAGATGGCTATGGCCAGAAAAAACAGGCCGAGTACTAACGCGGCACACGCTATCCCGTAGGCTACGGCCGCACGCTTTCGGAAGGCCAGTTGCTCTTGCCGCAGGTCAGCATATATCGTATCCAGTCTTCCGGCAAGCTTCTCCCGCCGGCCACCATCAGAGAATAGCCGGTCAAGAAGGAACTCCTCGACTGGCGGCGGCGGCTCCTTGTTCTCGCCAAGAATTGCCTTCCACTTCGCGACCTTATCGGACTGTCTATCTTCTGGTGCCACATGAGCTATATCGGCTATGTTTACGAAACGTCTTTTACGAAACGTCAAAATAAGACATATTCGCCGGAACACGAGGAACAACGGAGATGTGTCAATGTGACGTCGGACGCCTCGATACCCCTGAATTGAACGTCTTGAGGTGAGGTGCGGCTATCTCGTCCGCTGTCTCACTTCTCAAAAAGAGGCAAGAAACCCACCAAATTGCCAAGACAAGTTACGACAATAGACAATAATAGTGGCAGATGGACGGTTTTTCCTTTTCTGCAGACTCCCCCGGCAGTTAAATGATAAGGACGGTACGGGAGGTGTTTGCCCGGCAGGCTGCTGTTTTCGTTTTAGCAGGTAGTTCTATGGCCGTCGTAGATTCGCAGATCGAGGCTACGGAACAGAGGGCCGTCACATGAAGAGTGATATTGCGTTCCTGAAGACATACCTGGCTGAACTCCAGGCCAGCTATGCTACTGCTTCAGAGCTTACGGAAGCCGATTTTGCCCCCCGTGGTGCAAAGACAGTCCCGGAGACGTCGACAGAGGCCGAGCGTGTAGCACGGCTTGCAGACGCCCACGGCATGGACGGCAGCTTGTTCCGATACATGCACAGCTACGTTTTCGATCTCGACGCGGACCTGCGCAACGCTAGGCTGCAGATAGAAACGATCCCCCGGATCATTGCCGCCATTGAGCAGGCCGATGACGCTCCCCACCGCATTCCTGACGACGCCGAGATGCTCACGCTCAGAGACATGGCGACGCTGCTGAACATGGGCGAATCGACTGTTCGCCAGCACGACAAGCAGGGCAAGATTCCCCGTCGCCTCAAGATCGGTGGCTCGATACGCTGGGACCGACAAGAAATGATAGACTGGCGGGCGGCCGGCAGCCTGCCACGCGAGGTGTGGGAACGGCGGAAAGGATCGCGATAAAGAATGGCACGCCCCGCAAAGCAGTATCGAGTCGCTAAGCATCGGCGAAGAGACAAACGGACCGGCGAGGCGAAGGAATCGCGTTGCTGGAATATTCACTTTCGTGACCATGCCGACATCGAACGCAAGCTCACCGGCACGCCTGACAAGACGACGACGGAATACATTGCCAGCAACGTAACGGCCATCGTCAATCTGAAGGTGGCCAATCAGCCGCTGACGACTGCGGCAAGGACATTCGTCGACTCGCGGCCAAAGAAGCTCCGGGACAAGCTGCTGGCCTGGGGCATTCTGGACGGAGCGACGGCCAGTGGATTTGAGCCGTTAATGATGACGGAGAAGGTCCGCAACAAGCGGGCAAAGAATGACACGCTGAAGGTCACAGGCGGTCACGTCTCGCATTGGCAGCGGTCGATGGAAGCCGACGAGTTTAGCTCTGCTCACATCCAACAAGCTGTCAGTCGGGCTGCCCGGATTATCGACGGCTGTAAGTTCATCGTCCCGTCAGACATCAATGCCGAGCGGGTGAAGCGTTGGCTGGCTGATCTACGTAAGCAAGGCAAGGGTGAAAGGACCTCCAACATCCACCTGACCAGCTTTAAGTCGTTCTGCAACTGGATGGCCAAGACCGGCCGGATCAACGAGAACCCGGTCAGGTACTTATCGCCCGTGCGTGAGCTGAAGAAGTTGCGTATACGTCGGGCGCTGACTGAGGCAGAGACGAACGCCCTCGTGCAGGCCGCTATTGACGGCCCAAAGCATCACGCCCTGACCGGGCCAATGCGAGCATTGGTCTACCATATCGCTGTCCGCACTGGCCTGCGTTGGAATGAAATCCGAACGTTGCAGCGTCGTGACATCGACCTTGACGGCCAACCCCCAATCGTCACTGTGCGTCCCGTCAACAGCAAGAACAAGAAGACCCAGCCCGTGCCGCTCAACGATGACCTTGTGGCAGTACTCAACGACTACTTCAGCCAGCACTTGCTCATGCCGCACAGATTGATCTTCGAGGGCATCAGACAACAGCAGGGAAAGATGATACGGACCGACTTGGCGTCGGCTGACATAGAGTACAAGACAGCCGAAGGGGTAGCCGACTTCCACGCGTTGCGTCATACATTCGGCACACAGCTGGACCGGGCGGGTGTGCCGTTGCAACACATCCAGAGGCTCATGCGTCACAGCCCGGCCGACCTGACGACGAAGACCTATGTCCACACAAGCTTGATGGACCTCGCACAGGCCGTGGACCGGCTGCCGCGAGTTCGGCGGCGGGCCAAACAGGCAAAGACAGGGACGGCTGACACACCCGATGGTTTAACCGCGAATTTAACTGGAAACCCCGTCACAGCTCAGCCGAATCGAGCAGAATCCAGCAATATGGTTGAAGTGATGTGTGAAAGAGAGAAGTCCACAACACCCAATAAACACAGGGCCTTTCGGACTTCTGACTCACAGCGGGCGAAGGGATTCGAACCCTCGACGTCCAGCTTGGGAAGCTGGCATTCTACCACTGAATTACGCCCGCAGGTTGTTGTTCCACAATGCCTAATCCTTTCGCTGCTGTCGAGAATGAGCGTTTTGGGAACGCCTTTGGGACAGCGCCAGCCGACCTGCATTCCGTCGGCCGCAACGGGCAGTCCACCGTCGGCAGCATTATCCGCCTGGCTGTACAGGCTGTCAAGCCCGGCACCTGCGACTGTGCCAACGATTGTGGGACTTCTTTCGGGACTGAAGGAACTGCGTTGCGAGCCCTTAATCGACCGCAACCCATCGTGGTCGAAATCAACGGCCACATGGGACAGCTACTATCGGCAGGCGGCGGCTCGGCTCGGCGCGCAGGCCCCGTCCGCGCGGCTGTGGAGCCATATGGCGTACGCATCTCCTCGGCCAGGTACGCGTCCAACTGCTGATCTGCTTCATGGAAGGATTGGATGTACCGGTTGCCCCAGGCCATGATCTGCCGACGGGCGCCGGCGACGACAAGACGCAACTGGCCCACGTCCCCAGGGGACAACTGGCAGGCGGCGGGCCCTTCCTCTTCGTCGATCGCCTTGTGCTGGTCGCCGGCTTGCGGGGCCTCCGATCGCGCTTTGGCCCGTTGGTGGTTGCTGTTGTAGCGAAGGGCGTTAGTGTGGGCCGGCCTTGGCCTGCTCCGACTCGTCGAGCTCCTCCAGGCACAGGCCCAGCAAGTAGTGGGCCGGCGCAGCTGTACCTGACGGGCGTCGCCGTCGGCGACAACACTCGGTCCCTCCGAGCCTTATGGACGGCAACATCCTCCAAGAGGCCTTCGCCGCCGTGGTCGTTCGGTCGCCATCGCCTCCCCCCCAAAAAAAACAATTGACACAAAGAATTCGCTTGAACGTCGCC
>SDBT01004966.1_pt1 | contig 22454 bp, 21 predicted proteins | sample 2277101 | NCBI WGS metagenome assembly SDBT01 (sample SAMN10404973, study PRJNA504765) | marine sediment metagenome | isolation source: marine sediment core GS10_PC15, 103 cmbsf | place: Arctic Ocean: Southern Knipovich Ridge | collected 2010 | reverse complement strand
GGGCGAAGAAAATGAATTATATAAGTCGCAACTTTAGCATGCTTTTAAGGATTATCTTTTTAAAATCATAAAATTTTGCCTTGCGACTTGTGAGCCATGGTGCCATCAATAAAAAAGACATTGCAGAGAAATTGTTTCTCTTGATAAAGTCATTGTATTGATCAACTAACCGAAATCGTTCTAGCATGGCAGCAGAATAATTCCCTTGGCTCCGCCGAAAAGGGTTATCTTCACCTCGCATAATTAAATTTCCCTTTATGGTCTTTGCTGTATTTGATCCTTCAGGACCCGTTGGCGAAAATAAATATATCAGCTCATATGGAAGAGTAATGATGGATATGTCATTTACATGTCTGATTATTTTAGGTTTATAATTTTTACTAATTTTCCTGAGAAAACAAAATGGATTCGTAATGGTCTTAATGCCCGTCTTTGCTTCTGGCTTAAATTTTAGAATTTGTAGTGAATTCGGAAATAAAAAATATCCTCCCATCTGATTCTCTAAAGACAAATTAAAGACATCTCTTGAGAGGAGGGCCAGCTCATCGATAATCTCTAATAAGATAGTTATTCCCTTGTACAACGTCCTCAGTGTTTCTTTGATTTGCTCTTCTTTATGAAAGGAAAACCATGATTTTCGTAATTCGAAGATTTGACTAATAAACCCATCTGGCTCGGTAATCACTATTGTCTCATCTACGTTCTGTAGTAGATTGATATTGTGCTTAATGGAATTCAATTTTAGAAGCATTCTTCTAATACTTATGCTGCTTTTCCAGGTTGCTTGATATACAATATCGCACAATCTGCTTAAAGCTGCTTCTGCACAAATAAGCCACGCAAGCTGACTGCGTTCAGTGCTTGACGCTGGTCGATGAAATGTGTAGCTGTCACCTGCAAGATTACATAGATTGCTCGGATAAAAAAGATAGTAAATATACGGGAAAAGCGTTTCTGAAATAACAAATGGGCGATGTGCAAAAATGTATTCATCTATCCCAGTCAAAAACTCATAATCCCTGCGTTCTAAAACTCGGTTCTCTCTGAGAACCAAGATAAGATCCAGGTCAGAAATCCCAGGGTTACTTACGCTACCGATCTTGTAGATAGCAGCAACGACGGGGTGACGTTGAAAGTAATTTACAAATTCCCGTTCGTTCCTATTATACTCTTGTCTGAATACCTGACGTGGGAAATCAACAAATTCAAGATTGTCTATCCTCAAGTCTGTCTTCATTCAATCCATCTAACTTAACAAGATATTCCGTAAAAGCATACATTTCACCCAGTAAACAAGCATTAGGAAGTTCACTGCTGAGAGGGTAGCATTTGTAGAAATGCACAGAGAAGAAGTGGAGCAACAACGGATTCCACATCCCCACTATTTTCATAAGCCTGCATCTAAAAGCGGAAGCAGTCTGATCCCAATTCCACCGTATTTCACTCACTTGCTCCATACACCGCCATACGCCAGGCGGAACTCTTTCATTCAGAATTTCAAAGGAATCTTTTTTTGATACATATTCTCCTCTTAGCTGCAAGAAAAGCACAGGTAAGATCATAAAATGGCTCAAAAACCCTTTAAGATAGTATGGTGTACTAAGTCTGTTTGTATCTTTTGTAATGTAATGGCGAACAGTTTTTATTGAGTCTATAAATCGAATTTCGCTCTCTTGTTTTGAGTCCCTGACATAGAACGTCAAACTATTTCCCCTCCCTAATATACTTGTTGATAATCTAATGGCTGAAAGAGGTAATATAGCCTGATCATAATATTTCAGATCCGATTCTGTAAGAAAGAAATGGCCGTGATGCTGAAGAGGATCGAACTCATACAAATATTTCATACTTTTGATAAAAAGTCTCTCTAATTCCTTTATTTTGTCAGGGGCTTCCAGCACTTCCTGCTTAATTATAAAAAGCGTGTCTAAGTCACTGTATCCGGTATAATCCATCGTGGAAAGGCTCCCGTGTATGTAGGCACCTATCAAGTATGGTTCCATCTTCTCCTTAATATACTCACATAACCTATTGATTGGATCAAACTTTAACCCATGATAAACACTTCGATCGTAAGTTTTAGGTATGTTAAGTTTTACCCTTTTCAAATCTGGTGCTTCACAATTTATCCTTGAATTGAACCATTTTATTGAATTGGCAAGAACTTTGTATGGAGATTTAGTTGATTTAACATTACAGTTGACGCATAATAGCTTTTCCAGATTCAATATTTCTTTTTGGCTCTTCCTATGTACGGCAGGAAAAAATGGATAAGAGATCTTGCCTCTGTTTGACAAATAAGTGCCACTAAGGATTAATGTCAAAAGTTGCTTGATTGCATTTTGTATATGCGGTAGTCGATACATCACATGCGCTACAAAATATAACACGCGAAGCATAAGACGCCATCATACGAAGACCGGTTCTCTCTGCTTTTCACAACAGCGATATTATTCGTAGGCTTTTTGTTCTATCGTCGTACTGAACTGGACAGAGAATTAACTACGTCAAAGCTGAGCCAGTAAACTAACAATTCCCGTTTCTTCGCCTGATCTTAATCATTCCCTCCAGCCCAGTATCTATCACTTCAAAAGTATATTTATCTTGGTGCGTTTGGATATACTCCAATACTTCAACACCTTTGCCATTGTTCAGTATGTCGTGGCAGAAGATAATGCCCCTCGAAGAAAGTTTCTTTTCTAAAAGCAAGAACTCTGCCCGAGCTGAACCTTTTCTTGAATCGATAAATGCTATGTCCACTTGTCTATTCTTCAGATCCTGATTGAAAAGTTTTCTTAGAATGTCTGTTGGTCCAGAATAATGCATTAGTTCATTATATGCTGGCGGAGTTGTTTCTTCTACAAGTACGCTCAATCCATTAAGAGCGTGAAAAGTGTGACAATCATAGAATTGCTTTCTTATTTGATTGTGATATTTCTTGAATACCTCCAAAGTGTATAAATGACACTTAGGATAGTTGCTTCTCAAATAGTTATAAATCTTTTTTGTTGAAATGCCTTTTCCAGTTCCTATCTCTATAAAGATTTTCGGATTGACTTGCTCGATACCAATTCTTATTTGTTCGAAATCCTCATCTGTGATAGATCCAGCATTAGAAAATACATCTCCTTGCAATGCATTCAAGAGTCTTCTTAAATATCTAATATAGTTCTTGGGGATGAAGTATTTCTGTAAAGACATTATCGTATAAAGCTCGATTATCTCCTGCCGGAGAATAAAATTATTAGATCCTCCTCGTTTTCCGTAACTTATTTCACAGTATACAATATATCAAATATTCGATGTTTTTTTTGGCAGTCCTGTAACGGCGTAGTTTTCTCCGCGCTTCCCAGAATGGAAGTTCACGGGACAAGTGGAGACAATTAGCTGCAATATTAACATGACATGCAATCATGAAAAATTGCTCATTTTTGAATACGTATTCAGGGCCTCCTGCTCTTATGTAATTATATCTAAAGAGTTCCTTATCTATATTTCTGTATATATTACGCTCAAAAAGAAAACGACCGGTAATACCTGTACAAAAACTATCGAGATCTATGAAATATACTCTCTTTTCGCGGTCAATAATAAAGTTTCCAATTTGTTGATCGTCATAAACCAAACTAGTTCGGATTGTTTCAGGTTGTAATTCAGAGAGCTTTTCTAAGATTCCTTCAGCAATTGCTATTTCAAGGGCACCCTTTTTAACGAGATACTCTAAGTTTTCCTGTATACCCTTGTTATATTTCTTTACAGGTAAAGAACTAATGCTAAGATTGTGAGTTATAGCCGTACCTCGAGCAAAAGACCTGACAAAATCGCTACTTTGAATATCTGGAAGTTGCCCTTCAATGTATTCGATAAGAATCTCAGGACCATCCATAGCATTAGGATCATCCATATAAATAATACTGGGAACGAAATCTAATTCATCGAGTAGCGGACGAGTTTCTTTAATGAATATGGCTCTATTCTTATTCTTTTTATTGAATGTCAACAGCTTGTATTTTGTGCCGTTTTTAGCGACGATTATCGTTGCTTTCTGCTTAGGCATCTCTGACTTTTGAAATATATGGTTCAATCTTTGACTCAGTGACTTTGCTGGATAAGATTTATAGTCGGAACCAATTATCTCTGAGAATCTTTTCATTCTGTGCCCCCCAGTATTTGTTGTGAGAGAACAGTGAACTGCATTCGGTAAAGAATTCTATTTCCCCCCATTTTCTGTTGAAAGCCTGTTATATTTGAATCTTCGATAATAATTTGACACACCAAGAACCAACTTTCGGACCCCATTCAAAACTCTAAAACCCTTGTTTCCTATTAAAGTAGAAAATAAATACATATAAACATTCAAACGAAAAGGATTTTTCAAAATAGAAAAGCAAAATCTATTCCTCGCCACGGTAAGATCCACTTCCTTCAAATAGGCAAGTCCCGAGATGAAATAATAATGTGCTATTAATCTTCTTTTATTTTTTTCAATTATTGGTTCCCCATTACTATCATTAAATAGTTTGTCCAGGAATTTAAAGCGGTAATATTCCCGATCTTTCGCAGAACAGCGTCCCAGAGTTTCAACCGATTTAATTTGTCTTACCTTGACCAAGGGCTCCTTAATTCCATACATTTTGAAGTTCTTAGCGATTCTTATTTCCATGTCTCTTTCTTCTGAGCGTTTAAATCTGATATCGAATAAACCCACATCTTCAAAGCAGGTTTTTCTCACCAACCATGTAACCGGTGAAGTAACTGTTTTGCTCAGAAGAAGATTTCCAAGAATATATCCTGAAACCAAACTCTTTGCCTTACATCCGACTTTTATGAACTTGCCAGTCTCATCGATAAAAATAAAATTAGTATACACAAATGCTATATCTTTATATTCTTTCAATATCTGCACTTGTTTTTCTAATTTTGGGGGCAACCATAAATCATCTGAATCAAGGAAGCCAATATATTCTCCTCTTGCTCCTCTGATTCCGGTGTTTCGTGCAGCGGACAGGCCTTGATTTTCTTGATAGATGTATTTTACCTTATCTCTATAAGGGGCAAGAACCTCCTTGGTATTATCCGTTGAACCATCATCGACAACGATTATCTCAAAGTCCCTGTAGGTTTGGGATAAGACACTATCAATTGCATCTTTAACTAAGTGTGCCCGATTATAAGTTGGGATTATTACGCTGATGACTGGATTCATGGGCGTATTGTGTATAGAATAATATTTTTTTTGGATAGTAATTGACCTTAAGATGCAAATAGTTTTTGCTTTTTTCCTCTAATCTCACGATAAGCTTTATGGCCAAAAAGGGAAACAAAAAGACATTCATATGACTTGATAAATAACGGATAGACCATAATTGACATAAAAAGATTTCTTCTACCACTTTTCATATTATTCTGCAAACAGTATGTATTTCCAATCATATAATATAATTTGCTTTTGGTAACTCGGGGCAAGAGACTCGAATATTTACTCAGAAATAATTCTCTTCCTTTTAGCTTGGCTTTTTGGTCCGTGCTTATTTGCTCATGATTTCGCGAAACTTTCATAAGGCATTCTTTTACAAAATCAAAATCATAAAACGGGGAAATCCTGACCCATAAATCTGTATCATCATGAAAAAGAAATCTTTCGTCAAATAAGCCTGCTTTATCAAAGCATTCCTTTTTTACTACAGCAGCAGGCAAGCTAGGCCCTGATCCTCGTTTGAGAATCCTTTTAGAGAAATCTCCGCGATAAGTAGGCACAATTGTCTTAATAATTCTATCTGACTGATAATCAACAAAGTACACACCACAATAAACAACCCCCAATTGTTCCGGAGCTGCCTGAAAAATAGTCATCTGTTTGCTAAGCTTTGTGGGTAACCACTCGTCATCAGAATCAAGAAAGGCAATATATTCTCCCCGTGAGGCCTTGATCCCTGTATTCCTTGCGGCTCCGGAACCTCTGTTCTCTTCGTGCCTTATGTAGTTAATTCGTGGATCATTAAAGCTTCTAACCACTTCATGGGTGTTGTCAGTCGAGCCGTCGTCAACAACTATAATTTCATAGTCTTTATAAGTCTGTACGAGCACGCTATCTATTGCTTTGGTTACAAACTTGGCCCGATTATAGGTTGGAATTATTACACTGACCTTGGACATGTTACAACTACCCTGACAAACACTGCTCCACGACTTTCTCTATCACAGGAGCTATTGAATCCCATGTATATTTGTGTTGAAATAAACTCCAACCCGCCTCCGCCAAGAATTTACTAGTTTCAGGTTGTTCCAACAATCTTGTGCAAGCATCTGCAAATGCTGCTGCATCGTCAGCTAGAATTATCTCACAATTGTTCTTAACGCTCAAACCATAAGCTCCAAGTGGCGTAGAAACAACAGGGCACTTTTTACTGAAGGCATCAAGTATCTTAATACGTGTCCCCCCACCAATCCGAAGTGGCACAATACAAGCAGACCATGTGGACATTTCGGGGGTAGAATCATCAACAAATCCTAAGAAATCTACACTCGGGTGATTGCAAAGAATGCCGGAAGATGGTAATTTACCGATCACGCGAAACCGTACATCGGGGATAATTTTCAAAATATAAGGTAACACATCTCTAACAAACCAGAGAACGCCATCCTCATTTGGATAGTACCTCAGCGCGCCTATAAAGCCTAATCGTTTTTGGCTACCATACGTGCGTATCGGCTTCGAAGCTGGACTCTTGAATCCGTTAGGGACAACACATATGTTCTGTCCTCCGCCCATTATGTCTTTGTCGAGACTGCTGCATACACAAACCATAGTAAAGCGGTTCATGGCATCACGTTCCCATCGGCGCCACAGCAATTCTCGCCATTTCATTCGAGCTTTTTCGAAGATGCTGTCTCTTGTTCGCACATCAAGTTTGTATTTCTCAGAGTTGACATCATCTAGATCTACCACAGAGTAAGGCAGTGAGTATATTCCTGTGGAATCTGCTGTCCTTAGTGTATGAAACCATGTGATATCATGGGCCCTCGCAAGTTCCAAGAATCTGTCCTGTTCATCTTTAGTTAAGCTCCGATAGCGACATCCGACGTTATGTTTTGCAAACAACTGTTGACACTTTGAAAACGGACTCCTTCCTGCATTCTCAAACGCAGAGAATACCTCAATCTCTTTAAAAAACCGATGATTTTCATTCATCGTAGTATCGTTTATAAAAAAGGGTGATACGATTGCGATAGTAACCTCTCCGTGCTTTTGCAAAAGCCTTCCAATATTAAAAATTCGTTGTCTTACGCCAACATCGGGTGGATACGGAAGCTTATCGCAAGTATATAGGATACGTAAATTACGTTTTCGCATGGAAAATATCTACAAATGCTCAAAACACATTCATTATGCAGTTAGGCTATCTCTATTCACACTTTCCTTTCTGGCTTCGCCGGACTTATTTCAACGGAATGACAAGACATTTTCTCTTTGACTACTTCTAAATAAGCCTTCCCAAATCTCTGATCGGGTTCCAGATAATTGCCCTCTGCCCATTCATTCCATGATTTGACGAATATTACCCTTTTATCACGCGCCCTTTCATAAACCTGTGTGATTGCTTCTTTCAGGTGTACTCGGAACAGTTCTGGAGTCGAGTTATGAAAAACGAAACCCTTTACACCACTTCTAGGTGTATTATCCCAGTTGGGAATAACACACGGGAATTGGTCGAAACCTTCTTCTAAGGGTGGGAGCACATTTTTTATAATGTCTTTGTATAGGTAAACCATGGGTTTAGAGGAGACTTTTCTATATAACTGTCTCCAGTCTTTGCTTGTCAGTTTTCTGCAAATTCGATCAAAATGACTTCGTGATGAGCGTTGCAAATTGGAACGAACTCTTCCAAGGTTGTCTTTGATAGAAGCATCAAAGCCACAATCTGTTGGAATCCATGACGACCAAGCGTTCCCAATGAAATATAAACCTTTCAAGCCGGATTTGATTGCTAACTCTCTCCAACAATCGGTAAACCTTTTCGGATCCGGCAATTGCTGTGGATCAAAAACCAAGAAAACTGGTTTACCTTCGATTGTTATGTAGCGGCTATCGCTAAAAGCATCTAAAACCGCATAAAAGTGCGATTCGTAATCTTTCACACCGGGATATGTTTGTTCTATCAGTTTTCTATCTGGCGCACCGTGCCAAACCCCGGTCCAGGTTTGATTGGCCCAAGCCAGGCAGAAAGGAAAGTCAGGCTTACCAGACTCTAACACTTCACAAAATGGTCTCTCGAGCAACCGTTTTCCTGCGAACCAATAATGGTAGTAGCAGAACCCATAGATACCATACTGTTTGGCGAGATTTGCCTGCTCTTCCCGAACTTCCGGTACTCTGAGATCATAAAACCCCAAATCTGCCGGCAAGTGCGGCTGATAATGCCCTCGGAACAACGGCCTGGCCTTGGTAACATTTGTCCATTCAGTAAACCCTTTACCCCACCATTCATTATTCTCCGGTATCGGATGAAACTGGGGCAAATAAAAAGCAATTAGACGAACTTTTCTTTCAGACATAATTATGATTTCACACTATTTATCTTGCATACTTTTATCACAAAGTTGGTAGTTCTTCTCTTTATGGTCTTGGCGATTGCTGAGGGTAAATACGGGCAAATACTGAAAAACAGATTAAGTGATTTTTTACGAATGACATACTGCAAGCAACTTTTTTTACGAAGACGGAAATAATCTTTCGCCAAAATCCTCATAAACTTGTGGTCTTTAAAATATTCTGCAATTTCAATTAATTCTCTTAGTCCCGCTGGAGTCTTAAAATCATTTGCGTAATTAACAAGGATACGCTGATATAATTCACGTGCCTTGTATTCTTGTTTAGTAACGAGGTAATACCTTATAAAAGCAACTGTTCCTTGATAAAATTGATAGTAGAACTGAATTAAATCCCTATAATAATCCATTTCTGCTGTATTCTTGGAAGTCATATTATCCTGTTTTATTCGATACTCACCAGCGGTCTTACTTACGTGTAGAAAGTTGAATTTCAAACTAGATCTTAACCACATCTCCCAATCCATTGACATAGGTATCGATTCATCAATAAGACCAACCTCATTAAATATACTTTTATGATGCATAATTGAACCAGGCCAAATATAGTTTCCTAACAGCAAATTGTCCTTGTCAAATTCTTTATCCCACAGAAATTTAGTCCGTAACGGTTTGAATTCTCCATCCTCATATTCACCGTCTACTGCCTTTGTATTCAGATATACAAATTTACAAGTATTTTTATCAAGTGCTTGAACCAAAGTCTCCAAACAATCAGGATAGTAAATGTCATCGTCATCCAAATACGCTATGTACTTACCCTCAGCCCTCAAAATACCCTCGTTCATTGCACAAGCCAACCCTCTGTTTTCACTCAACTTATGGTATCTGATCTTGGACGACTTGAAAGAATCAACAACATCTTTGACCTTATCTGTCCCACCGTCGTTTATAACTATTAGTTCGAAATCCTGAAAAGTCTGATTTAGCACACTCTGGATACTTTCCCCAATTGATTCAGCCCTGTTATAGGTAGCCATAATAACTGAGGCAGCATAGCTATTTCCTTTTAGCTTAGCCGGAAATACCGGCTTGACTGATTCCTTAAGAGATTCTGCGAGCGTAAAGATATCGGGTTGCTCCGGCTTTAATCTCAATGATTCAACAAAACACATAAAAGCGACATGTTGTTTGTTCTGCTCTTTGTAAATCTTCCCTATCTCATTTAAATAAACCCACTTTTTGTCCTCATTGAGATATTTTAATTGTAAATAAGTTAACTCCTCTGCCAAATCATGATTAGTTGATTTTTCGTGCTCTTTGAAGAAAAAGGATAAATTCAACTTATCTGACGGATTTGTTCGCACCAATTGAATTAGGTTCTTATGTTCAACCATATCTACTTCGGGTTTTCTTTTCATATGCTTTTGTTGCTCACTTGCTCATCTAAAATGTTTGTTGAAAAATTCTGCTACTGTAATTTAATGAATTTCTGAAAGTACTCTTCAAGCTTACGACAGGCTATTTCAGGAGACAGAAACGCAATACGTTGTTGCGCGATCCTACCAATATTTATCCGTTCTTCCTCACTCATATTACATACTTTTTCGAAATATCCGGCACTTGGCTTTCACCAGAAACGCCCTTACGCCTTCATTTTTGATGACTGCAAGTGACCTCCTTGCCAAACGATACAACTGGTACGAAAAAGGAAAAAGAATAGAAAGAACACACACAAGTGCATTCTTCTTGCGATTCCTTGGTGCTATCACCATTGACTTTAGACCTGCACGCATTGCTTTGGCATGTTTGCCTTCTTCCTTATAAGCTTTGCAGAGATCAGCATATAGTTTTGATACCCCAGTTCGGAAAGAGAACCGCCTATCAAAATCTAGGTTTGAACCAATAATATGATACACACGTAGGCTTATCTGAATGTTTTCAGTTTCAGTCTTACCACCATACATTCCTCCCTTGTGTCTTCTGTACACTGCCATCGTTTCATCAAGAAAGCCGATTTTGCCGTGCTGTGCATTTAAAATATGCAAAGGAAAATCCCCTATCTCCAGTCTGTAATACCAGTCAGGAAACTCATCGAACATCTTATTCCTGAACACTGTGCTGCATGTTGGTATGAAATTGTTGTGCTCGAGAAGATCATCCACAGTATAATAACTCTTGACAACAGGCGGCCCGTATTTCCAATTCATTATCTTCCCGCGCTCCTGATCCAGCCACCCGGCCCAGTGAAAGCAAACTACGTAATCCTGGTTATTTTCCAAAAAGTCGACTTGCTTCTGCAACTTGTTCGGGTCTGTCCAGTAGTCATCTCCTTCACAAAGAGCTATATACTTGCCGTGACAGGCTTTTGCTGTTCTCAGGGCATTCTTGCGAGCACCGACGTTCATATCCGAACTAATGACTCTGATAATGTCAGGATACTTCTTTTGATAATCGAAGACGATTCCACGTGTTTCGTCCGTTGAGCAGTCTTCCCCAATCACCAGTTCGAAAGGAAAGTCGGTTTCCTGCTGGAGCACTCCCTCGATTGCCTGGGCAATGTATGGCGCGTGATTGTAGGTAATCATTTTTATGCTTACTAAAGGCTTGTCCAAATCTAATCCATCCTTTTATTACTTAGATTTAGTGTTGCAATTAAGTGTCAAACTAAAACCACTGTTGAGAAATGCCTGCGCTATCGCCATAAAAATTGCCAGCATCCCAATCAGGCCGAATTGAGCCGGTAAAAGCACTCGTGCCAGAATAATCGAGATGATAAGCTGGATCCCCTGCTGCCCTCCACGCTCGAACAAACTCCAGAAAACACCTTGTATTGTCTTTGACTTAAGTGAGCGACTCATTCTGCCTTTGCTCTAATTTTTTGAATTTGGCACATTCTTATTTTCTTCTAACAATTCCTCATGCATAATCTGCGGATTATCCTCATTAGATATACATCAAAAGTTCAGATTTCACGTGATAGGCTCATTGTAGATACGCCCATATTCTCCATGGCCACCTTGAAGGTTCAACAGTTTTCTTAGGTCTCCCGGTGACATCACCTTTCGTTCGTTAGCCTCCGCCAAATTGTGGATACGACGGAGGAGATCAGCATTTGTAGCAAGCCGGGTTCGTCCGGGGTCGAACCATATATTGTCCTCCAATCCAACCCTTACCCCAGCCCCTGAGGCGATGGCCAATGAATTCATCATCAATTGGGTATTACCAACACCTGCTAAAGCCCAGAAGGAATTATCGGGTAAATCACGCACCATAATTCCCACGTGCAGCAGATCTGCTTGGGCACAAGCTATATTGCCCAACAGGAGATTAAAGTAATGGGGAGGTTGCAATATTCCTTTTCTTTCTAAATACTTAGCATAGTTAATCATGCCGGCATCGAAAGCTTCTAACTCAGGGAGAATCCCTCGCGATTTCATTTCGTTGGCTAGCGCCTTAATCACCTCTGGAGAATTCATGCTGGCTATACGGTTGAAATTTAAGGAACTGAGTGTCAAACTTCCCATATCCGGTTTCAAATCACCGTCCAGTTGCAAAGGCTCAGCGCGTTGTTCGAATTCCTTGAAATTACGCCCACTTAACGAAACGCAAATAATCAAGTCCTTAGAGAATGTTCGTATGCCGGCGATGATTTCACCATAGATTTCGGTCTTGAAGGTAGGCTTTCCATTAGATTCTTCACGCGCGTGCAGGTGAACCATGGTTATTCCAATATCCACAGCTCTATGAACATCTTCTACGATTTCTTCAACCGTAATCGGAACACGGGGCGTCATTTCTTTAGTTGGGATCATCCCAGTTGGTGTAAAGTTAATTATTAGGTCCATCGGACCTCACTTCCTGCTATATACAATGTGCTTATTTTGGAAGAGATAATTCTTTAAAAGATTTTATCAAATCTATATTTTCTTCAGTTTATCACTAGGTATTGGCAATAGTTCGGGAGGGTTTCCTTTATACACACCTTTTTCTTGGGTATCCTCAAGTATTAAAACGCCAGCACCAATTATGCACTCTCTGGCAATAGTAACCCCATCTCTGATAGTTGCATTTGCCCCAATAAAACAGTATGGCTCCACAGTAACGTTACCCAATACAACCGCGTGATGGATCACCGTACAGTGGTCCTTTATAACAGCATCGTGCGAAACCATACTTCCAACGCCCAGAGTTACATCATTCCCAATTTTGGCAAAGGGTTCAACAACACTGTTTGCAAGAATGCGACAATTATCACCAATAGTTAATCCAGGCCAAGTAGTAGCTTGAGAAGAAATGTAATTTATCAACTGATACCCTTTTGCTTTGGCCTGGTAGTACTTTTTCTTTCTCAGTCTATCAACACTGCCCATGTTAATTGGAAGAGTGGAGTTGATATGAAGAAGCATCTTGTACTCACTCGGTGAGTAAATGGATTCAATATTCTCAAAAGAAACAACAGGTAGTTCAAATAGCTTATCTTCCTTGATGTATTCTGGGTCTACAGTAAACGCAACGACCTCGTATGGAGAATCGTGAGTAAGATACCAATAAGTCCTGCTCGCAACCTGACCAACTCCAAACATCACTACTTTTTCCATGTGTAATTTCCTACTTTACGCATAAAGTTTATACTTGTTAGCCACATGTATAGGTCGAAAGCAAAAGCGATTTCACCTAATCCAACCAGTGCACCAACGCCAGATAGAATACTCGCGATCCTGCTACTCAAATTCACCCTCTCGATAGGCTGGAAAATAATTCGTGCTGGTAATACCTTTAGCCTTCACAATCTCCGTATACCTTTCGTGGTCGAATATGCAACTGCATAAGTAGACAGACCGAGTTCCAGTAGACCAACCCCTCTTGAATTTACTCAAACCATCTGTGCCGTCACGATTAACACCACCCCCCTGATTGAGCCACCGTACTTTATCAGCGAAATACCTAATTGAAGACCACTGTAATGCATATGAAGCCTGCAGATCATAACCAAGATGGCTATATGCTGACAAATGACTGTAAGCCACTTCTCCCTGCACATACCATAGATGTGCTCCGACTGTGGTACCTTGAAACAATGCCCGGAACATAACCATACCAGGAATGTTCAATTGCCTGGTAAAAGCCATTCTCGAAAACGCTCTGATTCCCTTAATACTATGTCTATCGATCAAAGTATTGTACAAGGCTACCCATTCATCGATGAACTGTGTTGGCTCCTGACTCTCTTCTACGTTGATGCTTCTTAGTGCTTTTTGCGCATAATAGTGATGATGCTTGGACACAATTTCATCTATAGGTAGACGAAAATCAACGACAAAATGCTCCTTAAAATGGATCACCACATCAAAACATCGCTGCAGATAGGCAAGGTCAAACGCTCCAAAGGGGTCGGCGACGAGCGTGAGAGTTACCAACTCGTTTCGCAAACCCTCCAGGTCAGCATGAAATTGTGACCAATCTTGACAGGAAAACAGAGGATAGCATCCTATCGCATCACGGTAGGGAAAGCCGGGTATCTGACGCTCCAGAATCCACCCTCCACATCGTAACAATTCTCGCAGGGTGCCAAATTCCGCGAGGGAAAGCGCATACTCAGGGTGGGCGTATCCCGTCACTATCCCAGCTCTCCCAAAACAATTTGGGCTATTCGCTTCCTGTCAACTTTGTCGTAACTTTGGTCACACGGCAATATCATGATATGGTCTGCCAAACGGTGACTTCTTCTGCAAACAAACTGGCCCCGAGAATGACTATCTTCTGCTGTTCACGTTGTTTCCGCTGCACTACAAAACCTCTTTAACGAAATTTCTCATCTGCGAATGCCCGAACCGCTCAAGAAGACTCCAGAAAACACCTTGTATTGTCTTTAACTTAAGTGAACTACTCATTCAAACTCTGCATTAAAAAACACTTGTGGATGGCCATTTTGAACAAATACCAACCATCAAGTTCGCATCTTGCGTATCTGCAATCACATTTCCATAACGATCAAAACTGTTGCAGTAGTGGCCAATATTCTCCAGGTTACGGCTTTCAGTTCCGAACAGGTGTGAGAATCCCTATATTTATTCTGAGTGCCCATAATTCGCCAATTCTTTCGCAGCAATGCTTTGGAAAATATGTATCTCTTGTTCTGTTAATTCGCTCTTATATCTTCCTACTTCACTCCTAATTGGCATTTGCAAGGTCTTTTCTTTCCACTGCAAGAATTCATTGGGCTCCAATCCACACTTCCTGTTCGTAACCTGATAATTCAGCATTGAAGGATCATACTCCTCGCTAAGCTGCTTGCACAGATTTCGCAAGCTCATTTCCGTATCAAGTATCAGATCTTCAAATTTGATTTCATACACATTCTCCCATCCTATAGTAGCGAATGATTTAGTAGCTATCTCAACATTTGATTTCCATTGCTCTGCTATGTCTTCAATTCTGCTAGGCAGGCGCGGTGCATATGGGGAATCAATTCTTCTTTCATTCAATTTCTTGTACGAACACGCTACATCCCGTCCATCCCTGACATTATGCATGAAACAAGCATTCGGAAACAGGGTCTTGAGTGTGAGAATGTGATGTATATAAAATTTGTTTTTGTCCCCCCACCTTCTAAAGTCTCTCCCTTGCGAAAACCCATACCACTCATATACATATGAGACAAGGGCAGAATACGAAGACAGTTTCTTTCCACTTAGAAAATCAAATAAAGACTTCTCTTCTATACCCCAAAATTCAATCTTCCTGTAGCACATAAGATCATGAATGAATCTCATCAATAAGGAATCGCTATCCCTCTCCAATTGTTCCCAATGTTCATACTTGTCATATAACCAAATAGTAAATCCACATTTTTCATGTAAACGAATGGAAGCCTTATTATCCACAATCTGCCTGGAAGTAACCCGAAGCATACCCATTTCTCTATCATATGGTAATCTCTCAATTTTGAGCTTACCTTAAAAGTAGAAATGAGGCCACCCAATCAGTCCTATCCAAAGTGCTTACTTTTCATGATAAATAAAGGTCTGTTTAGAAACTCACCAAGCTCGTCTTGTCTATGGATGTTACTATCATTCACATCAGCATATTTTACAGCACCATTACTCTTCTCTGCTATTCCAATATCTATCATTTCCCAATATTTACAAGTCTTCTCCTTTACAAAACTTATCATTTCTCCTTTCGTCCCATTATTAAATAAACACTGATTGATATTTCCATGTAAGTTAAACCCGAGTTGTAAAGCCAGAAACTTTGTTTTTGAAGCCAAGTGGTTTAACTGCTTCATCATCATACCTTTGGAAGCCACAATGTCATAAATGCTTTCTCCATAATCATCACCAAAGTGATGCAAGACATTCAATAACAAAGTCAAATGAAACACTCTTTCATGCTCATCATTAAATTGATAATATTCATTTTTTAAAGTATATTTACTTTCTATCTCCAGAAATTTTATTGCCAAACGGACAAAATCAAAATGATAACGCCCGCCTTCAAAAGCCTCAACGAACTGAACCCCTGCATCGAGTAGTTCAAACGAAAAAAATCCAGTATTGCATCCTATATCTAGTATCGTCTTATCTCTTACATCTATCTTTGAAAGAATATAATTCAGCCGCTCGACCTCATATTTTGGTTTGAGATCTATCTCACTGAAGTCTACGAGCTTTGCCAGCCTTCTTGATATTGTTTGATATTTAGAATGCTTACTTGTTGTTGTGGTCTTCTTCAGAGCGCTTTTAAGATCTTTACCTAAATGCGATTTATCTACATGTCGAGTAGACATAATATGTTTCCTTTGTTTAGGTTACATTTGTTTTCTCTGTTTCTCGTCCCTTTCAGTTTGAAGAGTGCCACACTATTCAACCTTGTGAAGAACTTCAATTGTTGTCCGCTGAAGAAATCGAAGAAGCAAAAAAATTCTCAAATCAGTTAGATTTTGCCATTATCTCTCGTAAGCTGGGTAGTTCATATTGGTAGGTATTCAGCAAGCAATTAGAAAGACTTTCAAGATGTAGCACAATCAAGTTCTTTTTCATGTAACTTACAATCTACAAATTAAGAGTACTATTCGAACAGACACTCAATAGAATCCGGTGCGAAAACCGGGATTCCAAGCTTTGTCCTCACTTCCTTTCGCACTGCAAAGCAATCATCAATAAAAACAGCATTGCGGTGTTTTATATGACTCGACTTTAGCTCCTCAGGTTGTAAATGAATAATCTCATCAAAAAGTCCAGTGAGTCGATGGCTTTTTAGCGTCCTTTCCACAGAGTCAGCGTGACGGGTCAAAAGGTGAAGTTTGACACTCCGATTCAAACATTGATAGAGTAGGGCAACGGCCTGTAAATTGACTTTGTCTTCGCATATCAAACAATCGTCCAAATCAATATATAGATGTTGATAATCAAGGCTGGTTTTGAAGCGGCAATTCAGCGCACGATCAATTTCCAACTCAAAATCGTTGCTAAGAATATCTACATCCAAGTCCATGGCATCAAAAACACTCAACAAGGCAAAATTTACACCTAAGTTTCGGTACAGCGACATCGTTCCAGCTACCCTGGGTGCGATTTCCATTAACGTTGGGGTTCCATCGACACTCTCTTTTGCCTGAAAAAACCAGACTCCCCGAAATTCGAGCGTGTCATTGATGGTTTCAGCCATTTCATGAAATGCACTGTCGAATACTGGACGGCTGTGGACACTGATACCACTTCGGATCCGAATTCTCTCACGCGCACCGGCAAAACGAAGCCGCCTATGATGGTCGGTGAAACAATCTACTGTATATTCGACTCCGGGCAGATACTCTATGGCCAGTAGTGAGGGATCCAGGTTAAGGTAACATTTGGCCTCATCGAAAGACCGGACTAAGTGTGTACCTTGAGAACCTTGCCCAATATCTGGTTTGAGGAATATCGGCCATTCGGTAATTTGTTCCAAACGCTCGTGAACTTCAGGTACCTTCAACAAAGAGTCAAATATTTGGTATGTGGCGCGTTTCGAACAGCAAATGCGACAGGTTTCCATCGGCGATCCAATCACCTTACAATTCAACTCCTTCTGATGTGTGGCGAAACTCAGAACAACGCTGTCATACGCCGGAAATAAAAAATTAATCTGATATTCGTCTATAATGCTATTGATGGCATCAATGAACCCCGGATTTTGGACAGACGGTAATCCTCCAATGTAATTCCTGTAGAGATACTTTCCATGGTTGGACGAAACGCTTGATGCACCAAAGAGTCTCACATGGGTAGAACTGGATAATGAACGGAACAGCTCTAATCCGACTTCAGAACCACAAGGAAAAATCAAAACATTTTGTTTTCTTGTCATTTTTCCGTTCTCTTATCTTCGATCTTTGTGGCAGCTATAGTGTTTTGACGGTTAGATTCTTTAGAGCTGATTGCAATAATAATATCGGCAATCTGTTGAGCGTCGTCCAAAGAAAGGTCACAATAAATCGGCAATATCAGAATCCGGGAGGCAACTTTTCTGGCCACGGTCAATGGGTCCTTTACCGAAACACTTCGGTAACACGAATAATCACAGATCAAAGGGTAGAAATAGCGGCGTGTGTAGATGTTGTATTTCTTAAGTTCTTCGTAGAGTTTATCACGGCTCACACCAAATTCCCTTTCATCCACCTCAACAGGCATATAGGCATAATTGTAACTGACATCCTTTGGTAATTCAGTTCTCAAATGAATACCAGGGACCTCTTTAAGCCTTTCGCGGTAAGCAGCGGTGATTTGCCTGCGTTTTTCGATATTTTCATCGATGTGTTTTAATACCATACTCCCCATCAGGGCCTGCATCTCGTTCATCTTGGCATTCGTGCCCGGCATCACAACTTCTGTTTCGCTTTTGAAGCCGAAATTCTTCAGATAATCAAATGTCTTTTTAACGCCCGAATCCTGGAAGGTCAGCATGCCGCCTTCAAGGGAGTGATACATTTTTGTGGCGTGGAAACTAAACATGCTCATATCGCCAAAATGAGCAATTGATTTATTCCCTACCCGGACACCAAAGGCATGGGCCGCATCATATATGAGCTTAAGGTTATGGCGACGGGCAATATCGGCCAGACGATTGAGTTTGCAGGGATGGCCAAATACATGTACAGCAAGGATAGCAGTTGTCCAGGGCGTTATAGCCGCTTCAACCTTATCTGGGTCCAGTGTATAATAATCCGGCTCGATATCCACAAAAACAGGTCTTATCTTATTCCAGAACAACGCATGAGTAGTTGCCACAAAAGTAAACGGCGTTGTTATTACTTCCCCTGAAATACCCATCCCCTGCAAACCGATCTGCAACGCCAGTGTTCCGTTGTTAAACAGACATACGTTGTCCGTCTCAAAATAATTCGACAATTGTCGCGTAAAACGCCTTAAAACTGGGCCATTGTTGGTCAGCCAGCGGCTGTCCCATATTTCTTTCAGGCCTTCGCAAAATAATTCAAGTTTAGGCAGATATGGCCTTGTAACATAAATAGGTCTGTCAAATGCTTTTATCATAATTACACCTATCTCGCTCGTATGCTTATTCACCTATTTACGCACCACCAAGATACTCTGGAAATAATTCAAACAACAATCTATCTTTTTCAAGAATGTCTTCCACCAATTCCTTTGTATAAAAATTATTGAATTCCATTTCATTGCTTTCACGAGCCGTTACATTAACTTTTTTGTGCTCTTTAATGAAACTAATATCCTTTTTGGGGTACCCAACGCCTAATAGAAATTCGTATAGCTCCTCATTTAGATTTTCCTGATGAAGAAATATTATTTCTGCCATATCGGTTAGATACATCTTCTGTTTGATGTAATCATTATCAATTATGCTTAGTACTTCTTCGGGTTCTTTGAAATAAAATTGGATAAATTGAATCGTATGAAGTCCAAGTTCAATTTTTGGAGATATACCATTTAATCTGTTCTCTCTTCCAAAAAGCTGAATTATTTCATAGTATTCTCTAAAACTTAAATTGGGGAAATTAGGAAAGTTTCTTTTCATTTGCTCCAGATCTACTGGTGGGTATTTTTCCCACCATCTATACAAGTAAGTTGAAACGTATCTATCGAAGGGGTTTCTAATGATGCTTACAACTGTTTTTTGCTTATGCTCCTCCAGAATTTGCCTGTAAGTTCCGTGTTGATCTTTAATACCATAGCTATTTTTTTCGTCAATTTTTGGTAACATTAATTCAATTAAAGTCTTATTTGCCAAATGCAATTTTCGCCAAATTCTATTTGGCAGTCTGTTATATTTTTCGTGAATTTGTTTTAAAACCATTCTTACAAAACTGCTGCCAGTTTTCGGGAAATTCACCATGACAAATTTATCAGTGATAATCACTCTTTACCTGCTATTTAATTTGTAACTACGGGATTGTCAGCTCAAAATTCCTCTACATATAGCTTTTAAGTTGCTTCGTTTCCCACTTTAAAAATGGGCACACAACACCCAGTTGCTTCCCGTACCAAGCTCCTTTACGCTTGCCTAAATCGAGTACATCAAATGAGACTACATCTTCATGCCGATAGATAACCGTATCCCTATTCCGGACCACAAGAAGAACAACCCGATGTATCCCGCTGTTCAAGAAGTTACCAGGAATTTGGCACACGCTATGAAAAAGGCCTACCGGAAAGGGCCGACCACGCCAAACCGGATCATTTGAGGAGCCGGTACTAAAGGCAACGATTTGTTGCTCGGTATAAAGGTGCAGGGTGACATGCAGGTGTGCGTCAGGCACCAGGTTCCAAAATTCAACTTCCATCAAGAAAGGCATCTTCATCGTGATGGGACCAGATGGAGAGCCATTCTCAGGCCGCACGCACACCCGGTGCAGGCGAACCACATCGTTTCCCGGCGCTGTTTCGATGTCATCCCAGACCTGTTCGGTCTGCGATGAAGCGTTTGATTGCAAGTAGTCAGATATCACTTGATCTACTTGACCATCCCTTTTTGTCTCTCCATCGTCGAGCCAGATTGCACGCGGGCATAGAGTTTGCATTGCGACCATGTTGTGACTGACGAAAAGCACCGTCCGGCCTTCCTTTGCCACATCTCCCATTTTCCCAAGACACTTCTTCTTGAAAGCGGCATCGCCCACTGCCAGCACCTCATCCACAATCAATATTTCCGGCTCTAAGTGGGCGGCCACAGCAAAGGCCAGCCGGACATACATACCACTGGAATACCGTTTTACCGGTGTATCTAAGAATTTTTCTAATTCAGCAAAGGCAACGATTTCATCGAATTTTCCCTTAATTTCCTGCCGGGTCATACCAAGAATGGCACCATTGAGAAAAACGTTTTCCCGTCCCGTAAGCTCCGGGTGAAAGCCGGTTCCCACCTCCAGGAGGCTGGATACACGGCCTTTAATGCGGACTTTTCCAGTGGTCGGCTCGGTAATACGGCTGAGAACCTTAAGAAGTGTCGATTTACCTGCGCCGTTACGGCCTATGATACCGACGCGCTCTCCCTGTTGAACTTCAAAATTGATGTCCTTGAGCGCCCACAACTCTTCCAAATCAATTGATTCACGATTGGGCGAGAGCGGGTGGCGCATGCGCTGCCAAATACCTCTGGCAGTGTGGGCCATAGTATCACGCAGTGTCTGGTAACGCGCCTGCCTTTGATGGCCAATGATGTATTTTTTGCCTAAGTTTTCTGCTTTGATAACAGCGTTCATTTTTCTATTTAAATAATATCTGCAAATTTGCGTTCAGTTTTAGTGAAGAATAACGCTCCGGTGATAAAGAGCGTTATAGCAAGGCCTATGGAGATTAAGAACCCTGGCAGGTAGAGGTCAGTTTCTTTTCCGAGCAGTGCCCAGCGGAAGCCGTCGATAACTCCTACCATAGGGTTGAGAGAGTACAGCAGCTTCCATTTTTCCGGTACTAAGCTGCTGCTGAATCCTACGGGTGAGGCGTACAATCCGAATCGCACGATAAACGGCACAATTTGCTTAAAGTCACGATACTTGACATTCAGAGCACCAAACCAGTACCCTGCACCCAGCGATGTCAAAGCAGCAAGGAGCAACAACGCAGGCAGGACAAAAATCTTCCAGTTTGGCCAAAAGCCATACCAGAGCATCAAAGCCGCAAGAATCACAAATGATATAAGGAAATCAACGAAGCTAACCACCACAGCCGTGCTGGGAATAATGATACGTGGGAAATAGACTTTAGTTATCATATTGCGGTTCGCAACCAGCGAATTACCGCTTAGGCTGAGGATACTGCTAAAAAACTGCCAGGGAAGTATCGCCGCACAAACGAGTATGGGATAGGGCGTATTCCCGGACGGCAGCTTGGCGACCCCACCGAAAATTACGGTAAGAATAACCATCGACAATAACGGACGGATTACACTCCAAGCAATACCGATCACGGTCTGCTTGTATCGTACCAGGATATCTTTCCATGCCAGAAAATAGAAGAGTTCTCGATACGCCCAAAGCTCGCCCCAGAAGTGTTTCAAGCTCTTGTTAGGTTCAATTATAATTTCGTCCATAAATCACACGGAAAAACTCAGTCTGGACAATTGTTCTGTCAAAATGTACTCTTTTTTGCTTTGAGTACGCCAAGCAATTAGTGAGGAGTCACGGAGATTTTTTCGGATTTCACTATGAAAAAACGGCAGCCAAAAAAAGTTGCTTTTTGTCCATTTTTTTGTTGACTATGTTTGAAGCTATGTTAAAATGCCCGCATGTTAGCCAGCAGGCAAACATAAACCGCCAGTAGGCGATAGATATAGCGGAGAACCGCACGTTTTCGTATCAGCAGATACACGCCAAAAAGCATCGTTCGTAAATAGTCTTGGAGCGAAACGGAAAACCCTTAGGGGAATTACCAATCATGAGCATCGAG
>SDBT01004965.1_pt1 | contig 22454 bp, 43 predicted proteins | sample 2277101 | NCBI WGS metagenome assembly SDBT01 (sample SAMN10404973, study PRJNA504765) | marine sediment metagenome | isolation source: marine sediment core GS10_PC15, 103 cmbsf | place: Arctic Ocean: Southern Knipovich Ridge | collected 2010 | reverse complement strand
TCGCTATGGTATCCCATAATGAGGAGGTATTCAGGATGTGTATATAAGTTTATACTCTCTCGATAGGGTCTGAAGCTATCCACATCGTACGAAGCATAGAAACCTTCATACAAGCCTTTCTATAGACTCTCTTCTGGTCTTCACCTAGATTAATGGTCTGGGTGTTATATACGATCTTATTCGCTATCATGCCTCTCTTGAGGGATTCCTTGGGTTTGTTCCAATGTTGTTTCATATATTTAATTTCATATCCGCTTCCCTTCAAGAGTGCTTCCCGTAAGTCTTCTAAGTTGAATGCGTTTGATAGCTTTATACCGTGATACCCTTTCTTGACGGTCACACCATCTTCATCAAAGCCCATATACATCTTAGAACGTACAATAAAGGGGTAGAAAGGATCGTCGGTTTCCTTTTTGAGTTTGCCCGTTTCTGTATCACTTACCCAGTCGATAGGGACGGTATCAGCCTTCACCCAAAGGCAATCTGTATCAATGTAGACTACTTCTATCTTCATTTTCTCTAATGTATGGATCAGTTTAAACATATGAAGTCTTCCCGCACCTAATATAATAGGGGCAATCATAGGATGGTAGCATGATCCTGCGATCCCGTTCGTTACCTGGCCTGTTTTCCCATAAATAGTATTATTAGCTTGTTGTGCAGCAAAACGAAATGATTTCGCTTGTCTGAATGCAGGGGAAGACATATCATTGGAAAGGTTTTTCATAATTTCAGAAAAGTGATCTTTCTTTTTAGCGTTCACTGTAGCGAATTCTTTGAGAGGGTTATCAATATCAAGTTCTGGATTCATATGCCAACCAACACCTTTCACAAATCTTATACGACAACCTATACTTTTAGCATATCGGATCTCCTCCAAGGTACATGAAGATTCACCACGTAAGGGATAGACTAATTTATCACCCTTTACAGGAAGACAAGGTTTATTACAATTTTTAGGAAAACTGAAATTAACGGTAGCACATCCAGACCAATTGGGATCATATAATTGTTTTTCTGTAAGCCATTTGTATTCTGTCGTATATCCTATAGAAAAAGGAAGAGGAGTATTCATCATAATGTAACTATAAAGAGAATTCACATCATAGGAATCATATAAATTCTTAAAATCGTATCCTCTTCGATATGCAATAACGACCGCGCCATGTTTACATTTCCATAAATAATCACACATTTCTCTTTCAGGTATTGCAAGAGATTTTTGCATATAATTCGTTTGAAGATTCTTACGAGCTGATTCAGCGACGGTAGGACATATCCCGACATTTACTTCTTGTTGTGCTTCCTTAATCATTTCAGCGATATACCAGACCGCTTCAGCATCTTTATCGCCATATGCGATTAATTCTTTCCACTCTTTTTCATTTTTAGGTACATGCCCTAAACATGGTGGGGAAGCCATTTTTGTGGCAGGAAGTTTAAAGTCTTCACAGATTTCAGAAAGTTTATCTGGAAAGAAATTCCCAGTATCAATAAACATAATATTATATCCTTTATATTTCATATAAATAAAAGATTGTAGACTTAAAACTATTTTCTTAAATATAGATCGATCACTGACAAGATGTTCACTTAATTCAGTACCGAGAAGGTTTGTAATGTCAAAAGATAAATTATGAAAGAAGAAAATAGTTGTTTTCTTTTCTTGAAATAATTCAGGATATTCATGTATAATCATATCGAAGAATGCTCTTCCCTGTTTAGGATACCTTTGGTGTACATTTCCGATAGAAGGATGGTATAATTGTAATAACGTTGTAATTATAGATAAACCAGGATATTCTTTTTCATCATTTCGTGCAGTTTCCGTATCTGCCCCGACAAGGATAGCATTCTCCCATTTAAGCCCTGAAGCTTTTATAGGTTTAATCCCATCTTCTAGCAGACGTTTTCTAATAGCTGGAGCAGGTTTGTATACCTTTCTTGATTTGAGTATAGAACCTACTTCAATCTTATTCCATCGTGTAGGGTTAATTGCTTCTTTTAGACTTCCTTTAATACCAAGATGTTTTTGAATCCTTTTGAGATTTTGTTGAAATGTTTTTTTGTTATCTAAGAGGTGATATAATTTTTCGGGAGTAGTACCGTTATTCACACATAAAGAATGCAAGCATACACTAAATTGATACTTATTCATCCTCTAAAGAAATCAAGTATCCTTCTGAAAATTCCCTTCCTCTTAGGTGGCTCTGATGGGGGTTCTTCTCTTCTTGTAGGTGGTTTTAAACGTGGTTGTTGCGTCTTCCTACGCTCTTCAATAATAAACTGTCGCTCTTCAAGAGATACTTCTAATTTCTTTTTTCTTCTCGCAAGTATCTTTTGCTCCTCTTGCGGTGTAAGTTCTAAATCAAGAGGCATATTTTTAGAATATTTGAGAATATCAGCAAAATAAGATACTTGATATACTTGTACTACACCACCGATAAATTTAGAATTCGGAGTGTCATTGAGACTTATAGTCGTTTGTAATTCATCAATGGTATCTTCAAGTATTTTATTCATACTCCTTTCAAATATTCTAAATTGTTGATTAAATTCTGCTCCCGTAAGATCAGCGATATAATGCACACTAAATCTCATAGCCCACTGTAAGAGTAAACCTTTTACACCGTTTCTTTCTCTAAAACTAATATCTACTCTGATCCCACGCTGTAGCGATCTCGTAAGGAGTTGTTTAGATTTTTGTAATACTTGGTTTACTTCATTTGCTACAAATTCTGTAGCGATAGCATACGCTTCTGTTTGGACCGTGAATACCCCTGAAATTAATACTTCATTTAATCCCTTAGATTCATATTGAGATTCTGTAATGGGTGGTTCGGCAATAGAAATAAGTTGATTCTTTGTAAATGTAAGTGGTCTTCTTAACCCTACCCGAATATTTGTATCCCCAATAGCCATAGTATAAACGGGCCAGTTTCAACACATGGCCCAGGTGACAACCCCACAATAAAAATTACATAGGGACGACGGTATATGAAGTGTCGTCTTTGGTTGTACCGGAACGGACAACCTTAAATTTTTTCATATCTGGCTTTACAGACAGGCATGCTTGAATTCCTTTCTTTACTGTTTTAGGGACGCGGTATTCTACGCCATCAATAGAGATAACCTCTACTGAAAACGGTGTACCATCACTGCGTTCAAAAGAACGCTCTTCAAGTTGACAATCGTCAAGCTTGACCATTTCCAATTCAGAAATGTTCTTTGTTGTTCCTTTTTCCTCATAAGCGAGGCTTGCTTCTCTTAGTGATGCCATATTTTTAACTCCAAAGAGAAAATTTATTTCCCTTTAACACAGGGGGAGAAATCGTGGTATATATTGTTTGGTTTTTTGAAGGTATGAACTATTCATACTTTGAAAAGGTATGATGTCATCATACTATTCGTTGTTGTGCTGTTATGCGAATATAATCTTTACACCTATCACAGCGATAGAACTGAGCAAAGGTACCATTTTTATTACCACAGTTAGGACAAGCATTTGTTATTAGTCCAGATACAGTTGTAATTATTCTTCACCTCGTATTTGCTGTGGTTTGTGAGGCACTGTTTTTAGAGAATAAAGAATCTGTTTCCCCACTTTTCTTTGCTTTAAAAGTCTGGTTCTCTTCAGTGCTGGAATCACAGATTCATACATTGTACTACTAGATATTTTAGACCCATTTATCATGTCCGTAATTGTAACATCCAGAGGGTATATCTTCTCTAAATAGTCTAAGACCTTCGCCACTGGGCTTTTGGGAAATAATTTTATCCATTTCATTCGCGCTTAACCCTCTTTTTCTGAATATCATTATAGCAATCTTCACAGAGATGGTAAAATCCATCACAATATGTTGTGTCTTCTACGTAAATTAACGGATCGTCACATATATCACACAAAGGTTCTATGTCTTCACAAAGTGCACATTGGAACTGACATACTTCTACAGTTTTACTTTTCTCAGCTTCTTGTAGTTTAAATTTCATTTTCTTATTTCTCTTGAATAGTGAGGGGGTTCTTTATCACTATAAAAAAGGTGGGGATGGGGTCATGTCCCAGGGAAGAAACTCTCATGGGGTCGGTCAAAGAAACCCATAAGCTAAACACCCTTCTCCTACCCCCCATCCCCTAATGCAGGAGTGTGAAGAGGAGTGCATGAAAGTTCGTAACGGATTCCGCAAGTCATACACGCGGAAACATAAGATACATGGTTACGGTCATGTTCTATTTTTGTTTCCTTTAACAAAGAACGACATCGAAGACATTGAGAACGGGTCATAGTCTCCTCTCACGTTGTATGGATTTATGTAGTTTTCGCTCTCCCCGTATAGATTCCAGATACCCCTTATAAAGAAGAATACGCTCATAGTGAAATTCAAATTGTTTCTCTGTCATTTGCAAAAGCATATGATGTTCTCGCGGTATGGTAAGTCTTTGAAAGATGACTTCTTTTCGTAAGATGCTCGCGTATATCTTACGTTGTTTTTGTGTTATCATACTTCAGCCTCATCTCTTTCTTTTATTGCTTTTGCATACGAATCTATTTCTTCCAATTCTTTAATCGTCAGTCTTCTATTAGTATAATGTTCTGGGAATTCCTTTTCGCTATTGACGACACTCTTTAACCAAAACCGTCGCGCAGCCGCAGATTTAAAAGAACCGAATTCAGGATGAGTGGAAACCGCAATCGCTAATTTCATCATTTCTTCGTGACGTGTTTCAGATGCACCCGAAAGGACATTATCGACGTTTACCATTTTTGCGCGTTCATAGTCAGCTATCCAGTGAGTGCAATATCTATCGTTTTCTTTTCCCTTATATTGAAAACGTGGACATGATACACAGGAACCTATTAAACCCTGTTTTCGGTCATCGCAAAAGATAGGTAATAAGGAAACGCGTATATGTCCAATCCATCGTTCCCCGCCAAGTTCTCGCGTTTTGACAAGAAGGCGATTCATGAAGGTATCGGTATCTTTGCCATGTGTCTTTAACGTAATCATCGCGTTGGTATTCCATATCTCTTGCGGTTTTAAACGTATCACGATTAACGACTTTACCGCGCAAATGTTATCGATGTCTTTCATTTGTTCCCCTTCCACAAAAGAACCCTCTTGGACCATAGTTTCCTTTTTCTCGTCGATGAGATACATATCCTGAAAGGTTGCTGTTTTCACTTTATTTAGGAAATCAGATTCATCGACACATATATGAATAGTTTTCTCTTCGTCGTATGTGGTGTTAATATGATTCTTTATCATTTGTAAGATAGATAACGCTGTGTAGCTTTTGCCGTCCCTGGGTGGACCGTATATAACAATAGATATATTTTCAGGTTGGAATCTATTGAGTTTCTTTTTTAATATCTCTTGAAATTTATCGGTAATGTTGGATTGTTCTGCAAGAATAAGCTCCTCACTCACTAATCTTTCATAATCTAAATACCTATCCCGAAAACCGTCTGTTTTGAACGTCATTTATGAAACCTCTTTGTATTTAATATTTCCACATTTAACACATTGTAATGTGTATAGTCTTCCCCAAGGGAGAGAACTTTCAGTTTCTTTAAGGCTCGTAATCTGGAGTATTTCCCAATTATGATTAAACCATAACCAACACGTTTTATTTTCCTTTGGTGAGGTCATTGTTTCTCCCTTGTGTTATGATTCATAGGCGAGGAAGGCATTAGTAACACCCGCCCGGATCTGAATCTTCCCTAAATATCCTTACCATAATTACTGCTTTTCTACTCATAAGCAGGCTTATCATTTCTTCATCGCTGAGTTTGTAGTCTCTTGCCACCATCATATAAGCCAACACATCGGAGCGTGGATTAAGAAAGAGATGGTCCATTGGATCTTTTAGCAGGTTCTCTTTCATTTGCGTGAATCCATTATAAACTTAGCCCCATTATAGAAGGCTCTTTGTATGAGCCACTCTTTAGAAGCTTCAGGACACTCTTTCACTAATTCTTTAGCATAATTGTAACTCACCAATCTTATTTTATCTACAAGGTCAATATTATTCACATTTGTTTCCTTTGGTGCGGTCATGGTTTATCTTCCTCTTGGGCGTACGATGAGCCATATTTTTCCACAATATGAGCAACCGTATTTTCTGTGATTGCATGGTTTGATCCATAGTGTGGGTTCTCCACAGCATGGGCAATATATGATTGCATCTTCCTTTCGAGCGGGTTCTTTTGCTATTTTATCCCACTCCTTCATTAATGTTCTGCTCATTTTGTTTCTCTTGATTTACGAATATACCAAACATACACAACCATAATAATAACGCAAACCATACCCAGGATGAATAAACGAGTAAGGTACGCTGCATTATAATCTAAAGGTGATGATCCCGATAGGATAGCACTTATATTCATGTTCGTGAAAGGAGTTATTTCCCCCTTTTTATAAATTCATATTGTGAAAAGGAAAGGATCATAATGAGAAAGAAGAGAAAGATAAATGTTTTTAAGGGATATAAAAAAGTAAAGAGTAACGAAAAGAACGCCGAAACAATACCCAAGACGAGCCAGTATTGTTGCATGTTTTCATCACTTAAACCTGCGAACATATCACGGGGATCCATCAAATACCTTCCCAACCTTCATCCTTCCTTCCATCTCTTGCATGAGTATCGTCAATATCCCATATAACTGGTGCATGTTCGCGTCCGGCGAGAGGGTCACTTGAAGATCTTCCCCCTGTGAGGTTATCTCTAGGAGGGTTATCTTTTCGAGGAGGTTTAGGTACTGGAATTTGAGAAGCTTGGTATTCTTTACGTGCTTCTTTATAGGCTTTCCATCGTTTAACATGTTCATATCCCCAATCTCCTATACGTTGTTTGTAACTATAAGGTTTATGTATCTGTTTTGCAAATTCACGACCTATATAGATAAAACGATGCTTATTTTTCATGTAAAGACGTGGCCATACACGAGAAAAACCTATAAGGTAGTACCATGCGGCTGAAGGAACAAAGAGCCATAATACGATGGTAAAGCCAAAGTAAAAACCCATGATGGCACCTAAAGCATTAAACAGAAACCAAAAACCACAATACACCTGCCACCATAAGATGAAAGTAGGGTGTATATCTCTATATAGCTCTTGGACTTGTAACTCCCCATAATCCTTTTCTGAGATTAAAGTTTGTGTGTCGTACACGTCTCCTTCTGTATCTTCAAGCGTTTTCATAAGGCTTCCATCACCTTTCCAATGTCATCTTTCTGATTAATATTCTTAAATTGTACATCCATATAGTAGAGTTTCCCTACATCGGATACTAACATGGTCATATAACGTAATACCTTTTTCGTTGCTGCATCTATCTCTTGTGTGGTCACACTTCCCACGGTGGTTTCTATATCTACATCGAGCATGGTATTGATATTCCTATGATAAATAGCTTCTAAATAGGCGAGGTCTAAGGAGATACGACCTACTTTCACAAGGGATGCTTTTTCTAAACGGTTCATAAATTCCTCTTTCGTGTCTTCCGGTAAGTTTGCAATGCGTATGATTTCGTGCGTAATGTCATACATGACAGATAAATGCGGATGTGTTAAACGTCTCTCTTCCCAGAAACGATGTACCATCATACGAATATATCCATCTAACATTTTACATCATAAGGAACGCTATTAACGCCGCTGTGGTGATTAGTGCGACGTTATCTATACCTTTACAGTCACGTATACCTGGAAGGAAGAGAAGACCGCCTAAGATAGACATAAATCCAATCACACCAATAAAGAACGTGAATTGTGAAGAGGTCCATATATCCATAACTTCCATAGAGAAAACCTTACATACGTCATCTGTGCAATGCAGCGTACCTTCATCGATAGCGTTATGTATGGTTGTTTGATATTGAAAGAGGACAAGCAATCCTAACATACCAATAACTAAACCAAATATTGCACACCAAAACGTAAAGGTTTCGTGTTTAGATTCCATATATAATCCCTCCGAAAATCATAATACCGAAAAAGATACCGAACCCCCACCAAAAAGGGAAATCCCTATCCAGGAAATGTTTCGAGAAATAACCCCATCCTACCATAAGAAGGAAGGCGAGCAATCCCAAACGTTTTTGTACTAATAATAAAAAGAAGATCGTATATAGGAAGGTTCTCGTAAGTAACCAGAAATACATACCGCTCCATCTATCGTTAACGATAGGATGTCGTAAAGGTGGGTAATATAATTTCCATCGTAATAATGCACCGTTTTTAATTGTATCAAATACCGCCATCTGTCCCTCTTGTTTTTCTTTTTATTGCTACATGTGGATTAACCTTAGTTACTTTATCCATACTTTCTACGAATTGATTTCCTTGATTTTCAATTACTTGTGTGGATACCATTTCCTGCCAAAAGTCATTCACATGATAAAAGTCTGCTTTAATAATATGTCCATCTTTTCCTTTCACTACCGGCCAATAAGGCATATTATGAGATTTCTTTTCTACCGATACACAGTTCACAATAATACCGTCATCTTGCATATGGACAAGAGAACCAGGTACTAAGATAACTTCCACAATGGGCATGACCAAATATTCTTTGCCGGTACATATAGCAATAATGAAATTCCCTTTCGAATCTTGATAATGACCCATATAACGAGAAGATACTCCCAATAAAGGTTCATTACGAATCTTTCCGGTTTCTTCCCATTGAAATTGTCTATTCACTTGCGCATTCTTCGAAGGACGAAACCATGAAGAGAAATATTTATCGTCCGCCATAAGAAGAGCATGTTCACGAATCATATCAAGAGCTTCCCTATATCTATTCAGTTTTAACTCTTCCTCTTTATTAGATTTAAACGCTTTCCAAATCACCCATGCAAAGAGTGCAAGGATCCCGAAAAGAATAAAGTGCATAATACTAAATCCACTACTTTGCGCGGCGGCTGATGGAACTTGTGAGACGATTTCAGCCATTTAATCTCTTCCTCCATACGGTACAAGGGTAAAGAAAGTGGCGAAAACCCCCCATAAGATCCATAGAAAACCTTGTCGGTATGCTTCAGCACCTGTCACGGATTCCCCATTAAGATTGGTTTCTTCTAAGGGATAGCCCATTTCTTCAGCAATACGCAGATTATGACCCATATCCATATTATGTACACCGAGAAGGAGAAAAGTGGTAGATATAAGCAATATAAGTGCATGAAAAACGGTGCGGTTTACAGACATAAGAGAGGGTGAGATAGGCACGTATATAATGTTTTACTTACCGCGCATCCGTGAAGCTATCGCAGGAAAGAAGAGAATTACTGAGGTAGCGATGACGAGTGCTAAGAGAAGTTCAAAGATCCCTTCTCCTAGGAATCCTAGGAGAAGTCCTAGACCACTTCCCACACCCGTTAAAAGGTTCCTAATGGTGGTAGCGGCTGCGTTCTGTGTATCTATGGGGGCTGCTATTACCGTGTACGTGGCGGACGTGGTAGCACTTCCAAACGTATTGGAGACGGTAAAGAGTGGAATAAAAGCTCCTAAAGTAGACGTATTCATACTCACGTTCATCTGGGAAAGGAAGGGATCATCGGTAATGGTGAACGTGGTGTCGTTGGTGGTGATATTCACCGGTCCTTCTGAAGTATAGCCGATGGTAAATTTAAAGGAAGAATCTAAAAGAGGTTCTGTATCGCTCGCTTCTGTATCCCAAGAGGCAGCGTCAAAGAACGCATACGTGACGTTTTGTGCGTCAAAACCATCACCATTAGAAATCTTATATTCTACATAGACCGTTTCCTGTATACTATTAATATATGTCACGGAAGCTGTTTGTGTGCTGTTATCAGTATTAATGGTGAAACGTGTATCATTTGCGGTCCAGTCTGAAGCACGGGAAGCGGTCCAATTTCCTGTGAAAGTGATGGTGGTCCCTGTGGTAAAGTTGCCATGTGGAAGCGTGGCTTCATCAAACGTGGGAGGAGTAGGATCTGTAAACGTATACGTGGCGTTCTGCTTTGTCTCACCGTCACCATTAGAAAGGGTATATTCTATATGAAGCGTTTCTGCTGCTGCGTTCGTATATGAGATGGTCGCGGTCTGGGTAGCGTTATTCGTATTGATGGTGAGACGGGTATCGTTACTTTCCCAATCAGCGTCATTGGTAGCACTCCAGTTTCCCGTGAAAGCTAATGTGTCGCCTGTGAAGAGACTTTCATTATTCCGTGTTTCATTGAACGTGGGGGAAGCGTTCACCGTAATAAACGCATAGGTTGCGTTTTGACGAGATTCCCCATCTCCATTGAAAAGCCTATATTCTATATGTATCGTTTCCGCAATAGTATTGGTATATGAGATGGTGGCTGTTTGGGTAGCGTTATTCGTATTGATGGTGAAACGTGTATCATTACTTGTCCAATCTGCATCATTGTCCCCACTCCAGTTTCCGGTGAATGCTAACGTATTACCGACATTTAAGGTTTCGTTATTCCGTGTTTCGTTAAAAGTAGGGGCTGAAGATACATTCCCAGCGAGAAGGACAAGGTTTGCAAGGTCTGCTATTTCTGTGTTTAAGAGGGTTCTATTATAGATACGGATTTCATCTATATCAGCGTCATAATTCGCAGCAGGGGAGGAAGGTTGTCCGATGAAACATTCTCCTCCAGACGTACATGACGTTCCGAAAAGTTGTGAGCCTATCGTATAATTCACACCTGAATATAAAACACCGTTTCTATATAATTTAAATTCATGTACATTGGAACCAAGGCTTTCAATAGTGAACGCCTCTTGGTGCCACTCTTCATCTGTATAAGGTTGATATGCCCAGTGGTTTGTTGCGGCAAAGTCATCAGCCTCTACACGTAACACCACGGAACCATTAGCAGCATCTTGAAATTGGATTAATCTATCTACATGTTTAATACGATAAATAGTACTGATAGCGCGTCCTGCATGAGGACGACCCCAATAAGAAAAGGTGATTTCATCATTGGAGAAAATAGCGTTTGGGACATTAGTCCCAACACCTCTAAAGTTATTCGTTCCTATTGCCCCACCCATATCTACGGCGGACCGATTTCCACCCACATCAATACCGTCACGTACGATGTCCGCTGCTAAAAACCCAGAATAAAAATACGGAAAACCACTTCCTAAGTTTTCCACAGCGTTCGTGGTGACGATAGCGGTTTCGTTTTCCATAGAAGAGTAATATACAAGATCCCCGGTGTCTAAATCAAAATCCAAGAAGACAGCGTATTCATCATACGTGTAATTCTCGCTATTCGTCACGTAATACTGGGGTATAAGGTCGATTTTCGTTGTATTTTGCGTCCATGTATATTTTCTTCTTTGTGTGGTATCATTGGTCGCGTTCATGATCCCGTTACGTGCTTCGTTTGAAGTAAGAGAAGACCAGACCATCGTACCGTTACCGAGGTCGTTTTCTTCATAGATGGTGAAGTTTGCAATATATTGATTAAAAGGAATATAATACCAATGAGAACTATTTGTAGCATTCTGCTCATGAGCTGAAAAGGCTGTGGTTGCGTTTGTGGTTTCGTTCCTTTTCGTAATATTTAACGTCATTTCACACGCATACTGGCCGACTGTTTGGGTGGTTCCACAGTAACGCCAATACATACCGTCCTGTTGGTAATAGGTAGCCAGTTCATCAAGAGCGAGATGATCTTCCTTTGCACCCGACACGAAAGGGATCATAAGTAAAAGAGCGAGGAAAAAGAGGGTGCGCACCCAGCCGTGTCTGTAAACACTATACATTTGTGAATCTCATCATATAGAAAGAAAGAAAAAGGAAGGCTAAAAAGCCTTCGATTTTTTATCCGCGTGTTTTCTGACGGATTCTACTACCAATAGCAAAGAAGATGGCTACTGCACCTCCAACTACTGCGAGCAAAATCAGAAAAACTGCGAACGGTCCATCGAGTGCGTCTAGAAAGACACCAAGACCATTACCGACACCATCGAGAAGATCACAAATCTCACGGCCGGCGGTTCCTGCGGTTCCTGTACATGCCATAGTGATTACCTCTTAGAACGAGATCGTCTTCCCGTTCTTGGTGCGCCTGCGCTGTTACTACTTACTCTTGATGCGAGTGCTACCACGATAGCTCCAACGCCTCCTGCTACGCCTAGGACTAAAATCCAGACGGCTAGAGGTGAAGAAATTACGTCGAGCATCGAACCAAGTCCCTCACCAACGCCTTCAAGTAGTTGACAAATATCTTTGCCCCCACCTTCAGCGACGGTGCTACAATTAGCTGTTGCCATAGAAAGACTTACAGAAAACATCTATATATAGTTACGCTGACAGGAAGTGTGCTATCTTGGGGTCATTTGTGACATAATCCATAAAAGAATAAGAGCAAAGACCGCAATAACAACAATAAAGAACGCATTCTCTGAAATAAACGAAAGAAATACACTTAATCCTCTTGCAGCTCCTAAGGTTTGATTACAACTTCCAGCCAATTCTCCAGCAGCAGAACAATACTCAGCAATATCACTTATAGCCATTGTGAATGTCCTCCTTTTGTATATGTTTCAAAACTTGTGGATCGACCTTGCATTCCATGATTTCGTATAGATAGCGTTCTCCCGACATTTCCATACTTCCCGATATAAACATTAAGAGCTTGACTCCAAGTGTGATCCTTCTCCTTCCTTTCAATAAGTACCGTATAAGTACTTGTAACTCTGAAGCATCTATCTGGAAGTGATCGTCGCTGCCGGTTTCGATTAAATGATATACCACTATTCACCCACCACATATTCTTTCACCCTCCCAGGAATATCCCGCACTGCTTGAATTGCTTTGACGACGCGCGGTAATCCCACGAATAACATCCAGAATACAGACACGAATACTCCTATAAAGACAAGGTTAAAAGTTGTTAAAAGAATAAACTTATACACAGTACTCGTCCCTAAAAAGAGAGATAATAGTACACTGGAAACTGCTAAGAGGAAGAGAATTAAGATGTATAACGGAAATGAAAGAGGTGAACGAAACTCAGACTCTTTCTGCTTTGGTTTCTCTTCATCGACCACTATCCCCACCTCCCTTAATTCCTCTAAAGACTTCTTTTAAGGTGATAAATAATAATAAGATTCCTCCCACAGCTAAACCTACAATGAGGAAATAGTAGGTAGCTATAAGGATGTCACTCCCTAATGAAGCGAGGATCTTCGATTGATCGAAATAAAACAATATAATAGAATCCCCTGTGGTAGTAGCTCGACTCTTTGGGGCAATATAAATAGTATCAAATTGTCTATGGTGATTGGTTCGTGAAGAGAGAATATCTACTTCATTAAAGATCCCACCTGGTGCTAGTTTCTCATCCACACGAAAAGGAAACGAACATATATATTCCTCTTCAGCTAACAATACTAAGCAGTTTGTATGGTTCAAAGGATCGACAGCGGTACTATTGCTATTTATCGTGACGAAAAAGCTTCTATTATTAACGCCCCCCGTTTGAATATCTGTAAAATTAATAAAACCCACAGCGTTACTTAAAGAATCATAAGAAATAAGTAATAATCCAATACTTAAATCCACATCTTCAGAAGCTAAGGGATATAAATGTCTCATGACATAGGTCGTACCATTGGGATGTGCTACCTCTTGAATACCTGCGAGAAAAGAATTTTGAAAAGTGGCGAGCTGCTCATCATTAAAAGCACCTTCTGAGTCTGAAGAGGAAAAGTAGCTGGCAATAACTAACCCTGTGTCTGAAATCCCACCAATAACAGGGGCCGTCAGAATCCCTCCTATTCCTAAAAAAGCAGCCCAGAAAAGAAGATTAGCCAACACAATACCCTGCTTTCCAAAGGATGATTGTTGCTTTCCTCTCATTATAGATTGTTTCATGTGAACACCCATATAAAGACTTCGACAAAGAGCCAGAACACAAAGAAAAAGAGAAACATCCCGAATCCTGCGAGGGGTGAACCTGTCCACATAGCCACTGCTAAAGCAATACCTAAGAATAATCCAAAGAGAATCAACGTCCCAAATTCATTAACGATAGCACCATATGTGACTTCAGCACGAGTAGCATATACCTTATAGGTGGTATCCGGTTCTATCGTAATATTTCCTAAAAAGAGAATAGTGCCGGTAAGTTCCTGAATAGCAGGTGGGTCGAAGTTATCTTGAAAACTCATAATACCCTGTAAAAGATACATTTCATAACCTTCATGTACTTCGAACATATCCATACAAGCCTCTCCATTTGTATAAGGAGCATGAAACGCATCCCTATTAAAAAAGCCACTACTTCCATCGGTCCATATCCCTATTTGCTCACCAAACTTAAAAATAGAGTCATCCGGTTGTGGGTATGCTAAGACGGTCGCAAGGTTATTTTCATAAGGAGCAGAAAGGTTTCTATCGGTAAATATTTGAAAGCAGATATTCGTGGGTTCTCTCACATGTGCGGTCCCGTTCACTTCATGATCTAATTCATAGAAAGCCCCTTGATTTAAAATAGTAAATGGGAAGTTTCCTTCGTTTGCAAATAAGAGATTAGCGTCATACGTCTGGGTAGCACCATTATAACTGAGGTTAAAAATTTGAGAAAGGGAAGGAAACGAAACGGCTATCATTGCATCACTCACGATAAAATTACTCGTATCTAGCAGCGTAACACTGAAGAGAGTAGAAACATTCAAAGGGATAAATATTTCACCATTGAAATTAGGAAAAGCGAGAATCCTCACAGGAACGGTATTATTTTGTTGTACCGTGAAACTATGATTTAAACTAAACGAATCTGTCGCGACAAACGTATAATTCACTTGTAATGCTATTTGCGGGAAAGATACATCTGATAAACAATAAATGTCAGCAGAACAAAACGACATGAATCCTAAATCATTACCGTCCCTTATTAATTGTAGGGATATAATGGGATTGAGGGACTGAAGAGTCATATTTACTGTGGGAGGCGAAGAGGCATTGTCAAATTGATACCCGGTGAAATTCACTTGTGAAAGTACTTGTCCCACCATAAAGGAATACGGGGTTCTTTCCCCTTGAAACGAAAACGTAATATTCTGATTCAGGTTTAAATCCCCAAAGATAACATGTTCAGCAGTATCACCCGCTTCGAGGAGAAGGAAAGAGGCATTCACAGGAACGGTGAAGTTTTGTTCTCCATCTACTGAAGAGTTGGTGTCATGCACAAAAAGGCTTGTACCATGATGTATAAAACGAGAAACATAACTTACATTGTCTGAAGAAGCCATAAACATCGTGATGTTTAACGCATCAATACGTACATTCGTAACAACGTCCCTCATAAATACTGGAAATTCAAATGTAGTATTTTGTGTTTCGTTTATAGTCCCCCCTTCAAATACTACTGCGTCTGCGGATGAACCGGAACTCATAGAACCCCTTACGAACCATCTAAAGTTTATATGCCGATATATTGGTAAAAGAGGAATAGTCACCGTTTGCCAATCGGTAATAGTAATCCCTGCCAAAGAAGCACCATTATTTGTACCATTATATAAAAACACAGAATTAAAAACAGCACCATCGAAAAAGAACAATTCAAAGTTTTTGCCGGACTCTAAATCTATGTCAATATAAGAAAACGTGAAAACGGGAGAAAGAGATTGTGCTAAATCTATGTCCACCGTATCGTGTGTAATGGTAGGAAGCTCGGTCCCTCCTCCGGATGTTCCTTCTAAGACAATACAAGAAGGGCCATGTAAACACTCGGAAACATTCAAGAGGAATGCCCCACCCGTTCCTGAAAACGTATAATGATCTAAGTCTGTCCCTACATCCGTATGCAGGATTTCTTCATGATAAAAAGTGATGTTTGTTTCCGTACCATTAGGAAAGGTTTCATTCATCCAAATATAAGAAGATGTATTCCCTGCGAACGTATCTTCATATGTAAGATTCTCCCCGTAAAAGGTTTGTGCCATTGCTACCGGCAGAAAAAGGAGAAAGAGAAGGAACCATTTATTTCCTAGCATGTGACCCCACCCACAGCAAAAACCCCACAAACACCACCGCTAATAATATTCCCATCAAGGGCCAGAAAAGTTCATCAATCAATCCAAAGAGAATAAAGAAGATTTCATCAAGGGTATTGGTAAGTGTCATCGTTTCGCACCCCCAAAGAAATACGCAATAGCTCCTAATAATAATCCCATTGCGAGAAGATAGGGAAAGATAGCTACTAAGTAAGAAAAGAGTGTCCATATGAATTCTTTTAAATCTTCCATCGTTCCCTGCTTTTGTACAATACCATTAATCACCGTTACATCAAAGAGAGATTGTGTGGTATTGACACCCACAGAAGCTAAGAGAGAAGCACGTTCTGCTTGTTGTGCTTCCTCTGAAGCGGTAGCGTTTGCCTCTTCAAAAGATTGTGCTGCTTGAAAGTCGGGTAAACAATTCTCTTGCGTTTCACCTTCAAGCGGTTCAAAGATTCCGTCAAAATCACAAAGCAATCCTGATTCTTGCGTGATGGTTACATTAATATCTTTAAAGAGTGTATAATCGGGATCGTCATTTCCATAAATACGTGTTAACGTATTCCCGGTATTCTGATATTCACACGTAAACGTCACGGAAAAGTTTGTGACATTTAATGCAGTCGGACCGGGAGAGAATCTTGTATCACAATCAAACGCAAAATACAAAGGATCGTCATTCACATCTGAGAAACTGAGATTATATGTTAACGTGGAATTCACAGGAATAGTACATGATGCACCTGTGATACAACGACTCAGTACCGGTGCGGTTTCCCGTCCTGTATATTCAGGCGGTGCGTTATCAATCTCTGAAGCGGAAAGGAAATAGGTAATGTTATTATTCCCCCAACAAAAGACATCAGCGAACGAATCATTATTAAAATCTAAGACACCGCACGTACCTTGAATATAATCCCAGGTATTGTCAATATGTGCAAACCCTTCTCCCGATAACCCAATGGGATCAAAGTCATCTGCTTGAAACGTATATCCTAGTGCACCTGGGTCGGGTACAATGGAAAAGATCCCTAAGTTTGTGACGACTTCATCTCTACTATCCCCGGAAAGATCACTTTCGGGTGTATGTGTCGTTACTTGCGCTCTAATCGTAATATTATTAAATCCGGCACCGGGTCCGAATCGTGTGGCTTTCACTTCATCCGCTAACAGGGGATCGTCGATGTCGGTACAAAATACATGCACATCACCCGTTTCATAATCTTGTGCCATGACACAGACATCGTCAAAGTTTTCGCTTGTAGGGGAGGAAAACTCCCCCTGCCACATATCCGTAATATAATCATAATCCGTGGGAAAGGTAACGGAATCTAAAGAACTTAATCCATTAGCATCCGCTTCCTGAATATCTACGGTACCTGATCCATCTTCATAAGAAAGAGTAGCTAAGCGAGAACCCCCTGACTTTTGAAAACAGGACGGGGACGACACAAGATTACCCACGTTACCGGTACCTAATGGATCAAACCCAGAAGTACCAAACGTGAATTGCGTTTGAAAGGTTCTCAAATCAAACGCATATAATCCTCTTTCATCGGTAGCTTTATCACAATCTACCACAAGGTACGCTATTTTATTTGTAGGGTCGGAAGGATCTGGACAGACGGTAGTTTTCATATAAGCATTACGTTCACCGCTTTTCACGCTATCCCCTCGCGCTGTCACGGTTCCACTTAGTGCGCCAGGTGCTTTGAGAGTAGTACATCCTGAAGAATTCACTTCAAAAGAAAGTGTAAAAGAACCGTTCAAAGCATGAACACGTACAAAACGCACTTCCCCAGCACCACCGAAATCTTGCACGAAAAGGATATATTGATGACCATCTAAAGTATAGGTTGTGGGTGCGTAAGAAGTACCGATAAGGGTTGGACCTTCAGGCGCACAGACAGTATTATCACCGGAAAGGTTGGTTTCCCATAAAAGATACGGGAGTCCGGTACTCTTATTATAATCATATCCAGCGACGGACGCAGCCCCACCACCACGTGCGCCACATGCGAAATATTCATCGTCTCCATCCCCATCAATATCCGCAAACATCTGTGTAGCCTGCTCTACTTTAAAGGTATTGGCACCATTATGCAGATTCGTATACGCCACAGAAATACTTTCACCATCATAATGGTATAAATGGACTTCATCATTCACATTAAACGGGAATTCAGGTATGCCATCCCCGTCAAAATCCCCGGCAATGACCGGCAGTTCATTATGATGTGGATACCACCCAGGGGGTGCATCACTATCAAATCTTAAAGATCCTTCATTCTCATAATCGGCATTTAATTCCTCTTGATTAAGGTGTAGGCTTGTATATCCGTATTCGAGAATAGTATTGGAAGATTGCGCAAAGACAAGAGGAAGGAAAAGCAGCAATAAAAGTGCTAAGATCCCTCTTCCCATAGGTAATGAAGCGTAACAATTATATATAAAGTATTCTATACCCTTGGTCATGACGGTGGGGTCTATGCGTTGGCATGAACATATGAAATTCTTAGAACTCACTTCACTTTGTCACTATCCTTTACGCGCCCTTCCCAATAAACTTTCACGCCTCATGCAACACGACCATAAGCTAGACCGTTTCTATGGTCTACGAGGTCGCAAGGGAGGCTCCTTATAACGCCCTCGTCAACCACACCGTACCTACAAGATTTTTCAATCCCAAATTGATTTCTTTGGTTGTGGTGAGGGCGTTTTTATCTTTCATAGGATTTATATAGTAGTTATCTGTCCCCTCGTATATGTCTGTATTCCATGAAGAAATAACGCAGCTAGGAAAAGCTTTAAGGTATCATGCGTGGGGAAGTATTATTAATTTTGCAGGTTGGCTTTTCCTCTTTATATTTACAAAAACTATGCACCTTTCTCTCGCTTTCTTTGCAATGATGATGTTTCAGGTTATACTTATGTTCCTTGTCGCTAAAACATTAAAGGGGCGCAATAAATGAAATATTTACTTCAAAGCAGCCATATCCTTTTCGGTGGTATTGCAATGGCTCTCTTTATTCTCAGTGAACCACAAGGGATATATACATGGTACGCCATAGTAGTGGGCCTTACGTTTATGTGTGCTGCATATTATTTTCAACTTATGGAGGCTATACGATGAAGAAAACAAAAGGGGACAGTATTTATTTTTCCTTAGATGAACAGGCGCAGCTACTCTATTGTTTAGAGAAAGTGAAAACACAATTTCAAACGGATAGAGATTTATCTATCTTTTATGGGATTCGTAAGAAATTACGTGGTGCAAGCGATTTATACGCCGATGGGAAGATACCTACACAAACAAAGGGAGTGAAAAAATGAACATGGAACAATTTACCGCGCAATTAACGAAGTTATCTCTTAGTGCTTTCGAGGCTGGGTGGCTTGCGCATAAAAATGAGTCTTCTGAAGGATTGGCGCGTGCGAAACTTGCGTTTCAAAAATCAATGGAAGAGAAGAAATGAGAATTGTAGAGAGAATTCCAGAGAAATGTGATTCCTGCGGGAAGAACAAAGCAGAACACGTAAGGATTATTAAAAATTTTCTTGAAAGTGTGAGATGGGAGTTTATTTGTAGTGGATGCAGAATAAAGATTATGCGCAATTAGGAGAAACAATGGAAGATAAAATATTAATGCACTGTCCTTATTGCGGGGACGTCGTTCCCATCAAGGACCATGTACACATAGGATCAGATTCTTGTATATTGGAACATTGTAACGCAAGAATATATGTGACATTTCGCAAATCATTACGATTGAGAGGAAAACAATGGAAGAATCAATAATGACCATAAGCAAAGCGGTGCCTCCAGGTAGTGTAGAGATTTTGAAAATGTTCACTACAAGGGATGGAAAAGTAACCATACAAACACCTAAGAGCTTTCCTCCTGGAGAACTTCTTAAGATGTTGGAACTATTTATAAAAGAATTACGCAATTCACAGCAAACACAAAAATGACAGACGAACTACAATTTGAAATAGAACATTGGAAAGAACGAGCAGAAAGAGCAGAAAAGAGATTGATAGAGAGAGACATTCAATGGTGCCCCGATTGTAAAAAACTTGTTCGTCTTACAACACAACCACGAGGAAACAATGAAAGAACCTGAAATCATATGTGAAGCATTACAGGAATACTATTATTCCGTTTCCGAACTGGTCGACGGTACAAGCCAGAATAATATGATTAAACGCGCACGTATTCGACGCGCTTACCTTATGGTACGTGCATATAGTGAAACACATATCCATCAAGAAATAGATCACGAGGAAACAACATGAAGAAAAAGGGAGACTTGACTTTATCAATAAATGCTATAGTTGTATTAACACTCGCTATAACCCTGCTAGGTATTGGTTTGATCTACATGAGCTATATGTTTAATACTTAAAAAAAGAGATCACGAGGAAACAACATGAAACTAGAATCATTTATGTATCACATGAAGATACAACAGGAACGAAATAGAAACGGTACCGTATATATACACGATGGTAAAGATTTTACAGACACATTCAGTATATATAATATGCAAGGTAACATTCTTATGAAATCCCATAAGATTCTTAGGGGTGATGACATCAATGATGAACTTATGTATAGATATAGAAAAAATATATAAACATTCCTTGTCTACCAACAATCAAGTCGGGTGCCTTCTCAGAACACCTCGAGATTGCTTACTCCTCAAGATACAAGAAAGGTGGCCTTCCAGCCTCTTTTGCATCCCGACCCTTTTTACGTTACAATGAATTTAACAACGTGGATACCCGTCGGTATAGGATATATTATAGTTTTCTCCTTCGTCATAGGATTTGGTGCATGGTATTGGCACAAACATTCATAAAACCATTCTTACACCCTAGGTTTATGATGGGAGATATACACTTCTTTAATCCACTCCGGAACTAAGATACTCGCGCCTTCAAACGTATATCTTCCATCATTTTCAATATGAATAAAATATACTTTCCCTTATGGATGCGAACACTCGTCTACCTTATTCGTAATCCCCAAAGACAAAACGTGTCACAGGTAGAGCGCGCTATGGATGTGGGTTGGACTTCTTTACATACTATCCTTCCAGACCTCACCGCGAAACAACTTATATTTTCCGATATTGTAAAGAGACGACGCTATCTTTCTCTTTCACCCAAGGGAAGAGAACTTGCAGCACACCTAGAGGTTCTTATGGAGAAACTTCCATGAAACGTTTTATTCGTTCTCTTCTTACATCGGTACGTCATCGTGTGAAAACAGAAACGTCTCGTATGCCATTTGAAAGTGCATTTAAAGATGCACTTGGTTTCATACATAGAAATAAACTTGATGGTGATTATATTGAATTTGGCATTTCCACCGGTTCATCTATGGTGGAGGCCGTTCATTACGCCGCACACTTTGGAAAACACACTATGACCTTTCACGGTTTCGATAGCTTTGAAGGTATGCCGCCACCTACCGGACAAGATAAAGAAGAATCCTGGAAAGAGGGTGACATGAAAGGATCATATGAAAGTGTTACAAAACGTGTATGGGCACATAATTATAGTGTGAAATTCTATAAAGGTTGGTATACAGATACCCTTCAAGAGAAACATACATTCGTACCGCGTATTGTGCATGTGGATAGCGATTACTATACGTCTGCAGTCGAAGTATTAACATTCTTAAGTAAATACCCTTTGGACGGCGTGGTCATTATGTTTAACGATTGGTTTCATTTCAATGGCAACCCTGAGAGAGGCGAGCAGAAAGCTTTTGCTGAGTGGTGTGTTGCTGAAAACATTGATGCAGTCCCTTTCGGCACGTATGCAGGTAAGATCCAATCCTTTATCTTGAATAGAAGGAAGGTTTAATCTAAGAAACTTACCTTCTTATGACCTTCTTTTGCTAATTGTCTCGCTAAAGCTTCAGCGTTCTGACTTGTACGCAATCGCCCATCCACCATACCCGTACCATCGGGCTTCTCTGGGCGTGCTGTGAACCCGTCTTCATCCCCTTGGACAATGACAAGCCTTTCTTTTGTTCCCTGTGGATTACTCACAGACTCTAAGAAACCTTCTTTTGAAAACGACTCTTTTAAGGGTTGGTTCGTTCGCGTACTCTTTGCTTTCTCTCTTTTTGGCCTCATGGCTGCTTTCTTCGCAGTGATAGAACGTCTAGGCTTTGGCATGTGCTTGATACACCCTTTCTTCTATATAAATATTGTTAATAGAGTTGCTCTTCTTCTTCCCATGTGGATCCATCGTCTTTCTCTTTCCAGGTATCTTTCCACGTATTCTTAGACTTTGTGGCGCGCTTCTTCTTCGTCCTGGTTGTTCCTTTCTTAGCAGTGATTGATCGTCTAGGCTTTGGCATGGTTCTGTTTATACCTTTCTCCTATTTAAATCCTCTCAATCCCGCTCTGCTCCACTGTGAGCCCTCACAGCAATACCC
>SDBT01004963.1_pt1 | contig 22456 bp, 22 predicted proteins | sample 2277101 | NCBI WGS metagenome assembly SDBT01 (sample SAMN10404973, study PRJNA504765) | marine sediment metagenome | isolation source: marine sediment core GS10_PC15, 103 cmbsf | place: Arctic Ocean: Southern Knipovich Ridge | collected 2010 | reverse complement strand
CCTACAAGGTGTCTTGAAAGACCGGGCGAAACTGTCAGAAATCTGCTTCCTTATGCAGACGGTATGTTTGTAACCAGGGGCGTTTTGCGCACCTGCGTGGATCCGGATGTAAATACCCCCATTATTTTGAGGGTCTCAGGCGGAACCAGCGTTGTCGGCAAAGACCTGGCCAATGAGATCATCACGACTTCTGTAGAAGAAATGATCCGGCTGAATGTGGCGGCTGTGGGTCTTTCCATCTTTGTGGGAACTGACTATGAAAAACAGACCCTCGAGAGCCTGGCCATGCTCGTTAATGAGTGCGAGCATTATGGCATTCCTGTTATGGCGGTAACGGCTGTGGGCAAGGAGCTTGAGAAAAGAACCGCGCGCTACCTGGGCCTGTGCTGTCGAATAGCTGCTGAACTGGGCGCAAAGATCGTAAAGACCTATTACTGTTCCGAGGATTTTGAAAAGGTTACCAATGGATGTCCCGTGCCGGTAGTAATGGCAGGCGGGCCAAAATGCGAGACCGAACTGGAGGTCTTTGAGTTTGTCTACGACGGCATTCAGAAAGGCGCCATCGGGGTCAACTTGGGAAGAAATGTCTGGCAAAACCCCCACCCCGTGGCCATGATGAGGGCCCTAAACGCGGTTGTCCATGACCGAACCACCCCCAAGCAGGCCTTTGATATGTTCAAAGACCTACAGAACGCATGAGCCTGTGTGGTTCGGCGTCAGGTCTTGAATTATCAGATCCCAAAGGGAGCAGGGACACCTACAGTTGTCCTGTCAAGTTTCACGATAGATTTTTTCTCCAAAGATCTGGCTGCAAACAGTAGACAAGCCTGAATATCCTCTTGGCTCAGACCTTCGTATTCCTTCAGGATTTCGTCGACAGTTGTACCTTTTGAACCAGTAAGCCGAGAATGTACTCCACGGCAAGATGTGTTCCCCTGATGACAGGTTTGCCTACCATAACCTTGGGATCAAGGGTGATCCGTTCGAATCGAACGGCTTGCCTCGCCAGAACCTGAACTTCCTGCAGATCCAGATTGTGGACCTCGATTGTTTCGCGGTTTCCCTGTCATGTATTTGATGATTTTGATATATTGAGGGTAAATGATTATTTCACGAAAGCACATCACCTATATCATCCTGGGGCTGTGCGCCGCAGTGATCAGCGGGGCCCTGGGGGGTTTTCTGCTGGCGCTCACGCATGATCTTCCCCAGATTCGGGCACTGGAAAGCTTCAAGCCCGCTGCTGTTACTCGCATATACTCATCGGACAATGAACTGCTGGCCGAGCTTTTTGTGCAGAAGCGAGAACCTGTGTCGCTCGACGTCATCCCTGATTATCTCAAGCAGGCAATTCTTGCTACCGAGGACCGCCAGTTTTTTGAGCACCCTGGAGTTGATTTGAGGGGTATTGTTCGGGCCGTGATCAAGGACATCGGGGCAGCTAAGTACGTGGAAGGGGCCAGCACCATTACCCAGCAGCTTGCCAAGACCCTGTTTCTCACCTCCCGAAAGACTATTATGCGCAAGATCAAGGAGGCCTTCTTGGCTGTTCAAATAGAGCGGCGGCACACAAAGGAAGAAATTTTGCAGCTTTATTTGAATCAGATCTATTTTGGGAGCGGGGCCTATGGCGTTGGGGCTGCAGCCCGGATCTTTTTTGGAAAACCAGTCACCGATTTGACCCTGGCCGAATGCGCACTCATTGCGGGCATGCCTAAGTCGCCATCGCGCTACTCGCCTTTGGTCAATCAGTCTCTCGCACTGAAACGGCGAGACTTGGTCTTGGGCCAGATGGCTGATGAAGGGTTTATCTCACCGGAACAGTTGACAGAGGCCAAGGCATCCCCCCTTAACCCAGCCAAGAAAATGAAGGCCTCGGTCAAGGCCCCATATTTTGTGGGCTATGTGATGAAATTCCTTGAAAAACAGTTTGGGGAGACTCGGATGTACCGTATGGGCATGACGGTTTACACAACCCTTGACTACCAAATGCAGATCAAGGCTGAAAAGGCTGTCTTGCACGGACTCAAGCAGCTTGCCGCACGCATGGCAAGACGTGGCCTGCTCAAAGGAGACGACCCCCAGGCGGCCCTTGTCTGTACCGACACCAGCGGAGTAATTCTGGCCATGGTGGGAGGCAGTAATCCCCAGGAGAGTCAGTTTAACCGGGCAACCATGGCCAGAAGACAGCCTGGCTCGGCATTCAAACCTCTGGTCTACGCCCTTGCCGTTCAAGATGGCTTTGCTCAAAACTACGTCCTTTGGGATGCTCCTGTGATCTTTAAAGGGGCAAAGGAAGGACAAGCGTGGACCCCGAAAAACTTTTCAGGCAAATTCAAGGGCGAGATGACCCTCAGGAGGGCCCTGGCTGTGTCTCAAAACATCCCCGCAGTAAAACTGCTCGGCAAGCTGGGGCCAACACCGGCCGTGCAGTTCGCATATCACATGGGAGTCGAGTCTCCCTTAAGCCCAAACCTTTCTCTGGTACTTGGAACGTCCGAGGTAACCTTGCTCGAGCTGACAGCGGCTTACGCTGTATTCCCAAGCAAAGGCGTGTGGACCCGGCCCTTTGGGATTGTTGAGGTCCAGGACCGAGACGGACAATCCCTGTGGAGGACCCGGCCTCATAGACGAACCGCAATCAGCGCTGAAACAGCAGCGGTCATGACCGACATGTTAAGGGCGGTCGTGCAGGAAGGAACGGGCCGAGCTGCAAAGCGTATCGGAAGACCGTTGGCCGGCAAGACAGGCACCACAGACAACTACAGGGATGCACTGTTTGTAGGATTCTCCCCCACCATCGCAACCGGCGTATGGGTAGGCATGGACGACCATGATAGCCTGGGCGACAAAGAAACAGGCGCAAGGGCCGCCTTGCCTATATGGATTGATTTCATGCAGGAGGTCCTTACTGGCCGGACTTATCGTAATTTTGATTTGCCCGATGATGTTGTGAAGGTGAGTATCGACGCCGAAACCGGACTCCTTGCCTCAGAAAACTGCCCCACCGCCGTGACAGCGGTATTTGCAAAGGGAACAGAGCCCAAGCAATACTCCAAGACATGCGACGAAAACGGGCTCGGGAGACTCTGAGCCCTAGCCGGTGTGCGCCTTTATCTCAAACAGATTTCCGTCGTAGTCTTGTGCAAACGTAAGTAGAGAATCCCCCTTTGGCACTTGATTTACCTCAACACCACCGGCCTTGCACTTGCCCACAAACGCTTCCATGTCTTTGACTTCCAGGCAAAGGTGAAGAAAGGAAGGCTTTTTGCCAGAAGTCACCTTATCGATAAATACCTCTACTTGAAAGTTTTCGTTTCCATAGACAACGATCTGGCACTCGCGAGCAAGGTCAAATATTTGCTCTGCCAGGCCTTTTGTGAGCAAGAAACTCTTTATCTTTGACAGCCCCAGAATGCCTTCGTAGAACCGATCCGCGTTTTTGCGGGAGCTGCAAACCAAAGCCGCATGACGAAGTTTCATAATAACTCCTTGTTGTCGCCCCATGGCGGGGATGGGAAACTCATTTGACCAGGCGAATGCCCTGTTTCTGAGGCGGGCGCCGGCGAGGTTCTTTCAAGAGATAGTCTGGTTTGACGTGGCTCATGGATCTGAAGATGTTGCCCCTTATCTTTTTGTTGGTCTTGTACAAACGGTTGAGCATCTTCTTGACCTCGCTGCGCTTTGACGTCCTTGCGGTGGGGCAAGGATCGACAAATTCCGGAAACTCGTGAGCCTTTGCGAATCGCCTCGCGGCCTCTTCACCAACGTGAGCCAGTGGTCTGATAACCGTTAGTTTGCCTTGAAACAAGGGCTGGCAGGGAACCATGGTGCTTATCTCCCCGCTGTAGCACATATTCAGGAACAAGGTCTCGATGATGTCGTCCATGTTGTGACCGAGGGCCAGCTTGTTGCACTCATATTCGTCGGCAAGCTCAAAGAGCCGTTTTCTTCGAAGATGGGCACACAGAAAGCACGGGTTTTCTCGGTTTTCCTCGCTATGTCCACGTATCCCATAGTCGGTGTGTTCAACGCGCAAATTGTAACCCATCTTCTTGCAGTAGTCCTCAACAAGGCTTGCCGGACCCCCATCAAAGCCAAGATCTATATGAATCCCGATGAGTGAGTAGTGGATGGGTATACGTGACAAGCGCTCGTGCAGGACCCACATCAAAACGAGACTGTCTTTTCCACCGGACAGCCCCACGGCAATCCGGTCGCCGTGTGTGATCATGTCGTAGCGGTGGATGGCCTGGCCAACGGCCCGCCGCATGGCCTTGTCTCGGTATTTGGACATGGAGAAACTGTCTATTCCTCCTGCGGGGCCTCAGCTTCTTCTACTTTTTCTTCTTCTTCTACTTTTTCTTCTACTACTACTACTACTTTTTCTTCTTCTTCTTCTGCTTGTTCTTCTGCTTCTTCTACTTTTTCTTCTTCTTCTACTTGTTCTACTACTTCCTCTACCACTTCCTCAATACTGACCTTGCCTGCTCCGATTTCACGCAGTGCAATGACGATGTCCTCGTTCTTGGGCGAATGCACCAGGTATTGAGCACCTTCCCGAATTTGTCGAACCCGCTTGGCAACAACGTGAACAAGCATAAAACGGTTCGAAACCCGTCTCAGACAATCTTCTACGGTAACGCGAGCCATTCAAAGTCCCTCCCTTTGTGAAAGTATCAAATACGCGTCAGGGCTGTCGGCCCTGATATCTGTTTCTTACAAATGGAATAGTCTGGGCTGTGTCTGGCGCAGGGCAAAAGGTTTTTCCCCTTATGCCCTGTACCTTGGGCCGTATGCCGGCTTCTCACCGGGCTAGTCATTCCATTATCCTAAGTGTAAGCGAACCGAACCAAACCAAACTCCTCATTGCTACACTGCAAATATGTCAACCAGTTCGTATCTCCGTGTACCGCCAGGGGTATTGACCACAATCTCAGACCCTACCGTCTTTCTGATCATTGCCTGACCCAGAGGGCTTGAGACCGAGATGCGCCCGTTGCGTACATCAGATTCGCCCGAGCCCACCAGTTGATATTGAACTTCTTCCTCGGTATCCAGGTTTTCCAGAACAACCATGCACCCGAACACAACGCAATCCGTGTTCACTGCCTTGGGGTCTATCACATCAGCATGGGCGATCTTGTATTCAAATTGGGCGATTTGGCCCTCAACAAATGCCTGGTGCTCTTTAGCAGCCGCAAACTCCGCGTTTTCTGAAATATCCCCGTGCGCACGGGCCTCCTCAATAGCCTTTACGACTTCTTGCCTCTCAACCTGCTTCAGATGCCTTACTTTGTCCTTCAGAATCTCGTAGCCTTCCGTTGTAATGGGTATGCTATCCAATGTCTTACTCTCCGACTTTCCTCACTTGCTCAGGTAATCCCGCGCCAGAATCTCTGCTATCTGAACAGCATTGGTTGCCGCACCCTTGCGAATATTGTCCGCCACGATCCACAGATTGATGCCATTGGCAATAGACTCGTCCGCCCTGATCCGCCCAACCAAGATGTCATCCCTGCCGGCCGCGTCAATGGCCAGAGGGTAAAGATTCTGCGACGGGTCATCCACCACTCTCACCCCGGGGGCATTTTCCAGCACGCCCCGCACCTCTTGCGGGCTGATTGGCTGATTTGTTTCGATGTTAACCGATTCAGAGTGCCCGAAAAATACAGGCACCCGCACAGTGGTGGCAGTAATGCCGATGCTATTGTCCTCAAAGATTTTGCGAGTCTCATTGACCATTTTCATCTCTTCCTTAGTGTAGCCATTGTCAAGAAAGACATCAATATGCGGCAGACAATTAAACGCGATACGGTGCGGATAAACCTTTATTTCCGGCTCCAGGAAATTGAGAACAGCCTTGGTCTGGTTATGAAGCTCGTCTATGGCCTTCTTGCCTGTCCCGGAGACCGCCTGATAGGAAGATACTACAATCCGCTTTATCCCAACCTTTTTGTAAATGGGCGCAAGCGCAACCACCATCTGGATGGTAGAACAGTTCGGGTTGGCAATGATGCCCTTGGTCGTATAACCGGCTATGGCATGGGAATTCACCTCGGGGGCGACCAGCGGGACATCCGGATCCATACGCCACGCAGCAGAGTTGTCCACAACCACACAGCCTTTTTGAGCAGCAACAGGCGCAAACTTCTGGCTGGTGGCTCCGCCAGCAGAAAAGATGCCAATCTCTACATCCTCAAAAGAAGAGTCGGTCAGTTCTTCCACCACAATTTCTTCGCCCTTGAACCGCATCTTGCGGCCGGCTGATCTGGCAGTTGCCAAAAGCTTCAACTCCCTGACAGGAAAATCTCTTTCTTCAAGGCAGGCCAACACCTGGTTTCCCACAGCTCCGGTGGCCCCGGCCACTGCAACGTTGAAGAGTCTGCTCATTGTTCAGTTTCCCCCTGCTTTGTACTTGCTGATTCGATGAATTCCACTATCAAGTCTCCCACCTCGGAAGTGGAATAGCCCATCTCGCCTGCCCCCACGCCTTTGAGATCATCTTTTAGGACCTTCATAACGGCCGTTTCGAGCAAGTGAGCCGCCTCGGTCTCTCCGAGAGTTTCCAGCATGAGCTGGACCGCTGAAATCGCTCCAATGGGATTTATGATGTTCTGGCCGGCATACTTTGGTGCAGACCCGCCAATGGGCTCAAACATGGAGATGCCCTCAGGGTTGATATTGGCCCCGGCTGCCACGCCCATCCCGCCCTGAATCATCGCGCCTAAATCGGTAATGATATCACCAAACATGTTCTCTGTCACTATTACATCGAACCATTCAGGGTTTTTGATCATCCACATACACAAGGCATCCACATGAACATAGTTTGTTTCAATATCAGGATATTGTTCTGCGACCTCTTTGAACGCACGTTCCCACAGATCAAACGTATAGGTCAGGACATTGGTTTTTCCGCACAGGGTCAATTTTTTCCGGTTGCGGCCCCTGCACGTCTCAAAGGCATACCGAACGCATCGTTCAACGCCTTTTCGGGTACTGATCGACTCCTGAACAGCTACTTCATGGGCTGTACCCCGCCTCAAGATCCCGCCGGCGCCTGCATAGAGTCCTTCGGTATTTTCGCGGATCACTACAAAGTCGATATCCTCAGGCCTCTTGTCCTTTATTGGCGTATGCACACCAGGATACAGTCTTACCGGCCGCAGATTGATGTACTGATCCAACTCAAAGCGAAGCCTCAAGAGAATGCCCTTTTCCAGTATACCCGGTGCAACTCCCGGATCCCCGATGGCTCCAAGATAGATAGCGTCGCGCGTCCTTATGGATTCAAAAACAGTATCAGGAAGGGTCTCCCCTGTTTTCTTGTATTGCTCAGCACCCAGATCGTAGTTATGAAACGCAAGTTTGAAGCCAATTTTTTTTGAAAGGGCCCCAAGCGCTTTCAGTCCCTCGGCAACCACCTCCGGGCCTGTGCCATCACCCGGAATAACGGCTATGTCATATTTTCTTTGAGTCATGCCCCTCTTTTACCTAACACATACCCCATGAGCCCACCGGCCTCAATCAGTTCCTGCATAAAGGGCGGAATCGGGATCGCCTGAAAACCCCTGCCATTGGTGAGGTCTTTGATTGCACCCGTGTCCTTGTTTACCGATACTCGATCGCCCGCGTCAACACCCTCAGATACACCTTGTGCCTCAAAGATCGGAAGACCCATGTTGAAGGCATTTCTAAAAAAGATCCGGGCAAAGCTTTCCGCTATCACGCATGAAATGCCGACGCCCTTTATGGCCATTGGCGCATGCTCCCGGGAGGAGCCGCACCCGAAGTTTTTGCCTGCCACAATGATGTCGCCTGGTCGCACCTTTTCCGAAAAAGTCGGCTCCACAGGTTCCATACAATGTCTGCCCAGTTCTGCGGCATCTGTGGTGACAAGATACTTGGCAGGGATGATCACGTCCGTGTCTGTGTGGTCACCGAATTTCCAAACAGTTCCTTGTATTGTAGCCATCTTGCCACTCCTAAAGCTCCTGGGGACTGCCGATCCTTCCCAGTACGGCAGAAGCGGCCGCCACAGCAGGGCTCGCCAAATAGACCTCGCTTGTGGGATCTCCCATTCGTCCCACAAAGTTGCGGTTGGTGGTTGCCACAGCCCGCTCGCCAGGCGCCAATATGCCCATGAAGCCCCCCAAGCAGGGCCCACAGGTAGGGGGGCTCACAATCCCCTTGGCGTCTAAGAAAGTTTCCAGTAATCCCTCAGTCAGTGCCTGACGGTAAACGGTTGGCGTGGCAGGCACCACTATGAGGCGCATGCCCTTGGCAATGGTGCGACCCTTCAGGATTTGCGCTGCCAGGCGCAGGTCCTCAATTCTGCCGTTCGTACACGATCCGATCACCGCCTGGTCTATTGGAACAGTGCCCACAGCAGACACAGGCCGTGAATTTTCAGGCAGATGAGGAAATGCCACCTGTGGTTCGATCTGCGATACGTCATATGATCTTTCCTCGACATATGCGGCATCCGGATCACTCGCATAACACTGAAAAGCCCTATTTGCCCGGCCCTCCACGTAGTCAAGAGTCACCTGGTCGGGTGAAAAAATACCGCTCTTTGCCCCGGCCTCAATAGCCATGTTGGCCATGGTCATCCGAGCATGCATAGGCAGTGCATCCATTGCCTCACCGGAAAACTCCATGGCCTTATATGTGGCCCCGTCCACACCGATGTCGCCAATGGTATGCAGGATCAGGTCCTTTCCGGTGACCCATTCATTGAGCTTTCCGTGGTAGGTGAGCCTGATCGATTCCGGCACCTTGAACCACGCTTCACCAGTGATCATGGCTGCTGCAACGTCGGTGCTTCCAACCCCTGTGGCAAAAGCCCCCAACGCGCCGTATGTGCAGGTATGGCTGTCAGCACCAATGACCAGGTCGCCGGGCAAAACTAGACCTTGCTCCGGCAGCAAGACGTGCTCGATGCCCATGTCTCCGAGTTCAAAAAAATGCCTGATGTCGTATTTCTTGACAAACTTTCGCATCATCTGGACCTGCTTGGCAGAGCGCACGTCCTTGTTCGGCACAAAGTGGTCCGGCACCAGAGCAATTTTGTCTGTATCAAACACTGAGCTGACGTTTGATTTCTCGACAAGCTCTATAGCAATGGGTGCTGTGATATCGTTGGCCAGGGCCATATCGATCCGGACATTGATGATCTCACCGGCTGCCACGGCTTCTTGGCCGGCATGTGCAGCCAAAATCTTTTGCGTTATGGTTTGAGGCACGGTTTACACAGATTCTTGAGAGGAGATATCCAGTCCTCTGGTTGCAGCTTCCTGGATCTGCTGGTCTTTCTTGCGAAGTCTCAGCGTAGTAAAGGGACCTGAAAGGACATAGACAAAAATCATAAGAAAAAACATAAGGCTTGGCTCTGCTACAATAACCATGGAGAACAGTATCATTATCACCAACATGTTGAATTTCATCTTTTTGAAAAGCTGTGTATCCTTAAAGCTGTAATACTTCATTGTACTGACCATGCAAAAAGACAACACATAGATCATGATGAGGATGGTCACGTGTTTTGTGGTCCCGGTTTCCCCGAAGCGGTACAATAGCAAAACAGTGGAAGCAATCATGAACCCAGCAGCCGGTATGGGCAGCCCGGTGAAATAATCAGAGCGAACATGATCGATTTGGGCGTTAAACCTTGCCAGCCTCAGGGTTCCGCAGGCAACAAAGAGCAGGGCCGCCAACCATCCCAACCGACCAAAGGGCTGAAGGGCCCAAAGGTACACCAGCACAGCAGGGGCCACGCCAAAAGAGATTGCATCGCACAATGAGTCGTATTGAAGCCCGAATTTGCTCACAGTGCGGGTGACTCTGGCGATCTTGCCGTCCAGTCCGTCAAACACGGCCCCTATCATGATGGCAATAGCCCCTTTTACATAATGGCCCTGGATGGCGGCAATAATGGCATAAAAGCCGCAAAAAAGGTTGGCAGAAGTGAGCAGGTTGGGAAGGACATAGATTCCGCGCTGCGAAGCCCTCTTTTTTCTAGAACGTCTTTTTCTTTTCATGTCAAATACCCCAGAATAGATGTTCCAGCTAAAACTTTGTCTCCAACAGCCACAACAGGTTTTGTATCAGGCGGAAGATAGACGTCCAAACGAGACCCAATGCATATCATACCAAAACGCTGCCCGCGTCTCAAGCGATCTCCCTTGTGAATCCTGCAAATGATGCGTCTTGCAATGAGCCCTGCGACCTGGACAACAACCAACTTACGCCCGTCAATCGTCTCTATGCTCACGGCGTTTCGTTCGTTGTGCTTGGAGGCCTTGTCAAGGTCAGCGGAAAAAAACTTGCCCGGACGGTAAGAGATATCAGTCACCGTGCCCTCAGCAGGCATACGGTTCACGTGGACATTGAACACCGACATGAACACACTGATCTTGAGCGTTTCTTCGGGGGAAAAATCGCTTTCTGTCACAAGGCCGACATCCACGATCTTGCCGTCGGCCGGAGACACCACGGCCCCCTCTTCCTCAGGAACACCCCGTTCCGGATCCCTGAAGAAGTATACAATAAACAGACAAAGGGCCAAAAAAAATAGGGCCAGAACGCCCAGCCCCAGAACGGCAAGCACACCACTTGCCAAGGCCGAGGCCAAGATGAAACGATAGCCCTCACGGGCTACTGGAAAGGCCCGCTGGTTCGTTGGCCCGAGATCCAGCAAAACCATCATTAATGTCTAGTTCGTGTCCATCCTGAAATCCCTCAGGCCCCCTCCCCCCAGGGGAGGAGGAGCTTTCGGATCGACACTAGTTCGGCGATTGGGGCGATTCCAAGACGCCGCTTTGAGGGGGGGCTGGCAGTTCTTGAGCCCTCCGATATTCGACCAGAATACGTTCAATCTTGTCCCTGCCTGCCAGTTTGAGCTTCTGGATTCTTTTTCGATCCATCGACTCCTCGGTCGTCAGATAAGGACGCTTGTTGTATTGTTCCAGCTGTCTTTCGTACTGTTCGTGCTCCTTGACACATTGTTTTAAAGTTTCGTTTTCCTTAGCCAACCGGACGATGAGTTCCTCATCACTTCTTTCCATAGGCAATCCTCCGAAGGTCTCTATTCTGAGTGTGGGTGCTACAAATAGGCTACGAACAAAATAAGACTCAAGTATATCTATTTCCAATCATTTGTCAACCGCAGTTTTGGCGCGATTTTCGAGCTTTATCTCCGCCTCTGACTTGCGTATGTAATAGGGAAAGAGCAAAGCGGCATCAACAACCTCGCCCCGTCTGATCTGTTTGATTCCGATGTATGCCACCACCGCAGCCCGCACCGTGTTCAGGTGGGCAGGAGCAAACAGGGCCTTCTTGCCGACAGTCTCTGTTACGAGGTCCTTGTAAAGGGTGGCGCCATCACCCACGAACAGACACACCCCCTGAATTTGCATTAGCCATTGCCTTGGCCCTGTGGCACAATCGTCGGCCACTTTCTCCAACTCCATGTCATGGCCACATTTGTAGAGAGCCGTATAAACCTCCCCCTTGCGAGCGTCCACAAGAGGACAGATGAGATCTGGAAAGAGGGGAAATTGGTGGGCCAGGGCATCCAGGGTGGACACTGGTGTCACAGGCTTTCCAGTGGCAAGGGCCAGCCCCTTAACAGTGCTGATGCCAATCCGGAGCCCGGTAAAGCTTCCGGGGCCGCAAGTCACGGCAAATCCGTTCAACTCAGAAAGGTCTGAGCCCGCCATCTGAAGGACAGAGTCTATGGCAAACATAAGACGCTTTGTGTGAGTCTGGGCACTGGTCACCAGGATCTCAGCCAAAATCGCCTCATCCTCCAAGACAGCCACACTGCCGGTGCGGCTTGCCGTATCAATTGCGAGGATCTTCATCCCTTATGACACCTTTTCAAAGGTCTCAAAATAATAGAGCTGTAACTTGGTATGATAATTGCTCAACCTGACAACGGATATCGCTAACGGCTGATACTGCGGAATGATATGGGTTATGAGACTTCCTGACAACAGAAATCTTGACGCTTTGGCCCTGTCACTGTCGTTGATCTTCATAAGTGTTAGTGATATTTATACTTTGATGGCTTGTTAACGGGGTGGCGTTGTCTTTTCGCCTCCGGCGGGTCCGGGACAGGGGTCCTGAGACAAAATACGCCATGTAGTCTGCGAGTTAGAGGGGTAGTTTTGTATGTAAACAAGGTAGTGCCCATCCGGAAATGAATCTTTCGTATGATGGACACTAACGTCAGTTTCCAATTCAGAAATGGTAGATTTCGTCCCGAGACAAGAAACCCGCGGAGAACGCAGAGATTGGGCAAAAAGACCATTTCTGGATGGACACCAGGTAACGTCTTATGATGCAGCTGCCAATGTTTGTTAACGTTGTCGTCTTGTTGTTTGGAATGTCGGTGGGCAGTTTCTTGAACGTGTGTATCTACCGTCTCCCGCGCGGACTCTCCGTGATCCGTCCTCGATCCATGTGCCCGGGCTGCGAAACACAGATTGCCTCCTACGACAACATCCCAGTCATAAGCTATCTCTGGCTTCGCGGAAGGTGCCGCCACTGCGGGGAAACAATCTCCTTCAGATATCCTGTAGTGGAGCTCGGAGCCGGTCTTTTCGCACTTGCCATTTACCTGCGATATGGTCTGACCTTGGACGCACTGGTTCTGTACACACTGGTTGCAGCCCTGCTCGCTGTCACTTTCATAGATATTGATCACAAGATCATCCCCAATGTGATTACGTTCCCGGGTATTGCGGTCGGTTTGGTGTGTTCCTTCTGGCTGGATCACATCACATTCAGGGAATCCATTGCAGGGACAGTGCTGGGCGGCGGCATTCTTCTTGTCGTTGCCTGGGGCTACTATTTTTTCACTAAAAAAGAGGGCATGGGCGGTGGTGATGTGAAGCTGTTGGCCATGATTGGTGCCTTTCTGGGTTGGAAGGCCGTGGTATTCACCATATTTGTGGGCTCAGCCGTCGGTACCGTGGTGGGAGTGATCATTATGCTCCGAACAAAGGAAGGGCGCAAAATGGCAGTACCCTTTGGCCCCTTTCTCAGCCTGGGAGCCCTTCTTTTCATCTTTCACGGTCCGCAAATCACACACTGGTACATGACACTTATGAGGTAGCAGCCTTGAAGACCATCAGTGCCGGACTGCGAACAGAAATCCTGGTCAGCCTCACCCTCATACTGGTGGCGGCCATGGCCTTGACCGGCATAATTGTCGTGAGGGTCATGGAGCGGGATCTGTTGCAGTACAAGGCCGCAGAGGGCATGGCCGTGGTAGATAGGCTTCAGACAGCAGTAGAGGACATGGCGCCATCACTGAGCCCGGTCCCTGTGGGCCTTTTAAAGGAACGACTCAGCAACGGTATTGCATGGCTGGCCCCCCCAGGTCAATTTGGCGACATAATAGTGGTTGGGAAAAATGGCAACATCTTGATTGGCAAAGAGGCCGCTGCCGCTGCCGGCGAGCTTGACAACGCCGAGATTGCCTCTGCCCTTAAAAATGGAAAACGTACCACCCGTCTAATTAAAGACCAAGGCCTGCTCAGCATTACCTCTCCGCTGTTTGGCGGGGGACAATTGATAGCAGCCGCGCGGGTGCCTGTCCGCATTGACGAGGTGCTGCAGGGGTTGAGAAGGTCCCAGTTGCTCATTTGGTTGTACATTGGGCTAAATGTTTTGCTCCTTGTGATTCTGGGAAATTTCCTTCTTTCCAGAATTGTTGTTCGGCCAATCAAGCGCCTCGTGAACATTGCAGATCATTTTGAAGAGACCGGTATGTTTTCAATAGCAGGCGGGGGCGACCGCAGTGAGATCGCCCACCTGAGCGTGGCCTTGAATCGCATGCTGAAACGACTTTCTGAAAACAGGCAGGACATGGAGTCTCAGATTCGCTCCCTTCGGCAGGCTAACCGAGAGCTAAAACAGGCAAGAGAGGAAGTTTTGCGCTCAGAAAAGCTTTCTTCCATCGGACGTCTTGCCGCTGGCGTGGCCCATGAGGTGGGCAACCCCATTGGAGCCATCCTGGGCTATACCAACCTCTTGACCGCCTATGTGGAAAACAATGAAGAGGCCATGGACTACCTCGGAAGGATCGAAAAGGAGATCACCAGGATTGACACTATTGTCCGGGAACTCCTCGATTTTTCAAGACCATCTATCACCGAGTCTGTCCCGGTCGACGTAAATGCCTTCGTCACAGACACTGTTTCCTTTTTTTCGCACCAAAAACTCATGGCATCTGTTGAACTTCAAACTCGCCTTGACGAAGACTCCCCCATGGTGCGGGCCGACCCGGACCAGCTCAAGCAGGTCTTGATAAACCTCATGTTTAACGCCTGTGACGCCATTGAAGACGGCGGGCGCCTGACCATTGCCACGACAAAGACTGGTTCGCCTGAGCTGGAATCGAGAGCCTTTGACGAGCAGCAGGCAGAGGTAATTGAGATTTCAGTATCAGATACAGGCAAAGGAATTCCACCCCATGAGCTGCAGAAGATTTTTGATCCCTTTTACACCACAAAACCCCCGGGCAAAGGCACTGGGCTTGGGCTTGCCATCAGCCAACGCATAATTGACTCATTCGGCGGCAGCCTCCACGTAGAAAGCACTGAAGGAGAGGGCAGTACATTTGCAATCAGACTTGCTCCCTGGAGGCCCGAAGAGCAAGTTGAAAACAAACCCGGAAACCGGAAACTCGGAGCGCAAGATCCCGTTCAAACTTGACCCCATTCAACCACCCCACCGCAACTGCACCCTTTTTTTGGCCGCTTACGCTAACACCGTTGGCCGACAAGTGATTGACTTAGCTCTATCGATCGTGGTATTGTAATACGAAAATCTATCGATGGAGATGTTGCCATGCAAACGGTCACTGTATCACCAAAATTTCAGATTGTAATACCCAAGAAAATACGGGAGTCTTTGCATCTTCGCCCAGGACACAAAATCCAGGTTGTGGAATATGACGGAAGGATCGAGCTTGTTCCGGAACGAGATATCACAGAACTTCGAGGATTTCTCAAAGGTATCAATACGCAGTTTGAGCGAGAGAAAGACAGAGTATGAATATCGTTGATTCCTCTGGGTGGCTTGAGTATTTCGTTGACGGGCCGAATGCAAAGCACTTCTCCTCTCCGCTTAAAGATACCGCATCGCTCGTTGTACCAGTCGTATCTATCTACGAGGTCTTTAAAGTCGTTCTTCGAGAATCCGGGGAAAACGAGGCGATTCAAGCGATTGCCGCTATGCACAAGGGCACGGTTGTTGATCTGACGGCCAAACTGGCAATCGCGGCCTCAAGACTCAGCCTACAGCATGGCCTTCCTATGGCGGACAGTATTATCCTCGCAACAGCCCAGGCATTCGAAGCCACAATCTGGACTCAGGATTCTGATTTCAAGCGCATTTCCGGGGTCAAGTACTTCCCGAAGAAATAGCAGGCAGCCAGGGTTTTGCCTATTTCGAGGAAACCTCCAACAATCATTCTGTAATCTTGTAAAATCACATACATTCTACTTTACTCATGAGCAACGTCGTGTTATAGCTATTTTACTATGGAAAAAGTTCATACACGCTATATAAGAACACCGGTTGAGGAAGACTTGAAAAGCAAGATGGTCTTTGTTGGAGGACCGAGACAGGTCGGCAAGACCACGTTTGCTTTAACATTTTTGTCTGAGCACAGCGAAAAACATCCCGCCTATTTGAACTGGGATAACGTTCTTGACAGATCTGCACTGCTGAAAGGAGAATTGCCGGCAAAACAAAAATGCATTGTGTTGGACGAAATACATAAATTTGCCAGATGGCGCAATCTGGTCAAAGGTTTCTATGACACAAACAAGTCAGAAGTCTCATTCATCATTACCGGATCGGCAAGGCTTGACTATTACAGCAAGGGCGGGGATTCTTTGCATGGAAGATATCATTATTACCGGCTTCATCCGTTTTCCCTCCAAGAGCTAAGTGCCAGATCTACGAAGGAAGATTCCAAGACACTGCTGAAATTCGGAGGATTCCCGGAACCTTTCTTCAGGGCAGAGGAAAAATTCTGGAGGAGATGGCAGAGGGAGAGAATTCAAAGGGTAATTTATGAGGACATAAGGGATCTGGAAAACATAAAAGAGATAAGCCTGCTTGAGCTATTGGCTGAGGAGCTTCCTAATCGAGTCGGATCTCCGCTTTCAGTAAAAAACCTGAAAGAACTGCTGCAGGTTGCCCACGAGACCGTTGAAAGATGGCTGAAAATATTTGAAAGGATGTACTATTGCTTTCGCATTCCACCATTCGGGCCCCCCACAATACGTGCTGTCAAGAAAGAACAGAAGCTTTATTTGTGGGACTGGTCATTGATTGCCGATCCAGGAGAAAAATTTGAAAATTTTGTGGCCTCCCATCTTCTGAAGTATTGCCATTTTCTTGAGGACACTGAAGGATTTCGTATGGATTTGCGTTTTCTCCGGGATACTGACAAACGAGAAGCAGATTTTGTTGTACTAAAAGAGGGTCAGCCTATATTTGCAGTAGAGTGTAAAACAGGGGAGAAAAGTATAAACCCCGCCCTTTTTTATTTTAAGGAAAGAACACAAATCCCGAAATTTTACCAAGTGCATGAAGGCAGCAAGGATTACGAAAAAAAAGGCATTAGAGTAGTTCCCGTTCAAACATTTTTTAATGAACTTAAATTGCCATAGTCTGCCAGCGGCATTCTCGCCGGGCAACTGCAATGGCGGCAGACATGGTGAGCCGGATGCAAAAAAACCGAACCCTGGGGGAGAGGGGGACATAATTGAAAAACTTAAGGACGTCCCGGGGTACCCGGTCCCTTTATTGCCCCAGAGAAGGTTTCCCAGCATCAAAAAATGCGTTCCTGGCTCAGGGTTCCAGTATTTCTACTAGGAGCCTGTCGGAGAACCCCCTTATTCGGAGGCTGATGGAAAATGCCCAGATGCAAGGCTTCCGAAATCCCGAGGAATGAGGCGTACATAGAAGTACTCCGCAATGACGAGGAATGAGGGTAACGCAGCAGATGGGCGTTTTCCGACAGCCTCCTAGAGGTTGAAAACCGTGTCAATGACACGGCAGGCTTCACTCGGAGTCACGATTTGAATGCCGTCAAATTCTTCCAGGGTCAAAAGGTGCCTGTCTCCCGAGATGATGAGGTGGCCTTTGTTTTCTGACGCCAAGGCCAGGGAAAGGTTGTCAAATGGGTCTTCAAGAATCTTCTCGGGAATGAATATGGGGTTGGGAACATGGAAAACCAGGTTCATGAAATAGGCTAGAACCTCAGCCGGTGTTACTTCTAACGTGATGAGTCGTGAAGCTAATCTCTCGTATTCTATGACCTGGGCGAACTCAGCTGTTGTCTGATTACAGCCGATAACCTTGAAAAGGTCTTCTCGCGCCCATTTGAGAATCTGGTTTGGCGCGCCATACCATAGTAGCCCTGAGATAGCCACGTTGGTATCAACGACAACCCTCATGTCGTGCCACGAAACTCATGGACTATCCGGGAAATTTCCTGCAAATCCGGTTGACTGCTGTCTTTCGTGACAGAAGAGCGATCCAGTAGATCCGACGGAACTTCTTCAAACGGTACCACTTTGAACAATGGCTTTGATCGTTTGAGAACAATTATTTCCCCTGACCGTTTCAGGTCCTCTGCAATATCTGAGAATCGTTGCCTGAATTCCTTTGCACTCACATACCGAGACATTTCTACCCCCCAATTACCCTCTAGATACTCCAAAGATACTCCTTGGAGTATCTAAAGTCAATCTTTTTTCTCCTTCCGGTTGATATGCGATCCGGCGTGGGCAAGATACCTCGTTGGCGAGACGAAGCTTCGCTGGAAAAAGGCGATCTTCACCCTGTCCAAGCGGCCCCGCCGCCTAAATCGGCCCCGCCGTCTCGAGTACCGAGAATTTAACAGGGCGGGGATGAAGCGCAACACCGCAGATGGACTTCCAACGAACTTAAATCGTCGCATGTGCGACATTGTCAGTATTTTCATTTAGTTGAACCAATGCAAAGCCAATCTGGGATCTTCAGTCAAGTTCGTTGCTGACAGGAGGCCGCGACGCGGCCTAAACTAGCTTTTTACGAAGCCGTCAAATTTCAGATCCTCAAAGCGGCGTGCCAGGGGGCTGTCTTTCACAAACCTTGAGGGCTCTGGTCATGGGCCTGACTCCAAATGCGATGCAGCGATGACCTGTAATACTGCCATCGTTTCGCAATAGGCTGGGACTAGACCAAGGTGAGTCGCATCACAAGAGTCAAGAGCAGATTTGACCCCTTGAAATCTCAAGAAACGACCTTGATTCCTGCCCGAACAAGGTAGTGCCCATCCAGAAATGAATCCTTGGATGGTGGACACTAGCGGCAGTTTTCAATTCAGAAATGAGCAATTTTCCGCAAGGTCAAGGAAATCAAGGGATTGCGCGGAGGCGTACATTGGGTACGTCGCACAAGCGATCCCGCAGATTGACGCCGAGATTGCGAAAAAGGGCCATTTCTGGACGGAAACAAGCTAACTTATTGACAACAAAGCTGTCTTTTGATATGGGGTCACAAGAGAAAGCTGGTGACTGTTCCACCTAACTGAGCTCGCGCTATGAATCAGACACAACATACTTCTCAATTCGGGATGACCGTCTCATGAGTGGAACAGGTGATTCACAACCTGAAGACGGATTGACGTGCAGTATATTCGTGATAAAGCCAGAATGATTATAGTGCAAGTTGTACGATAACACCCTTGGTAGGCCAGCTTATCATGCAAAATCGCCGGATATCCCATTTATCATGCAATAATGACGTATTATAATACGACTTTTGGGCAGTCTACTTCTAGTTACGGCACAAATAATTCAATCAAGGAGAATATTATGCTTATTGAAGAGGCGATTGATTATGCCATAGAAGGCAAATCTATTCTTTTCGTTGGTGCAGGATTCTCAGTAGGAGCATCAAATTTAAATGGGAATGATTTCAAGGTAGGGACAAGCCTGTCAAAGTATCTCGCTGATTTGTGTAATATAACAGATGACCTCAATTTAGAGGATGCTGCAGAATTTTACATAGATATGCATGGTCAAGATAGGCTGATTAACGAATTGCAAAAGGAGTTTAAAGCAAAGGAAATTTCAGATAGCCACCGAATTATTGCCAAGGTTAACTGGAAGAGAATATACACTACGAACTATGATAATATAGTCGAGTTAGCTTACAGTTCAAACTCTAAAAATATTAAACCGGTTACATTAAATGACGATATACACTCTATTCCAAAAAATAAAGATTTGTGTATCCACATTAACGGTTTTATAGATAGATTAGATAGAAATACACTTTGGTCTGAATTTAGATTAACAGATACTAGTTATTCCTCATCTAATTTTGCTAATTCTCTATGGTCCCAACAATTCAGAAACGATATTAAATTAGCGGAATCTGTTTTTTTTGTTGGTTATTCTCTATATGATTTGGATATCAAAAGGGTTTTATTCGAAGATGAGCAATTAAAGGAAAAATGTTTTTTTGTAGTTGGAAAAGATCCTCGTGAAGTAGTAAAATTAAAGCTTACCAAGTTTGGGAACCTAATATCGGAAGATTGTGATTCTTTTTCAATAGTTTTAGAGAGTAGAATAAAAAACTTCATTCCGCATATGAAAACAGAAATTGTCCATATCGCACTTGATAAATTTACTCCATCTGAATTTATAGAACCTATACATGACAAAGCTATCTTTGACTTATTTCTGTGGGGGACAATTAATACTGATTACATTTGGCAAACAGTCCAAAGAGAATGTAAAGATACATACTATCTCGCAAGAAATGAGTTAGAGCTATTTGTAGAGTTTCTTAGTAATAAAGCGAAAAATATCGTAGTTCATTCTGATTTGGGTAATGGTAAATCACTCTTCATCGAGGGTGTTAAGTGTAAAGCTAATTTCCTCGGATATAATGTATATACTTTAAAAGAAAATGGAGATCAAGCACTTAAAGAACTTGAACAGTTATTTAAATTAGATGACAAAACTTTAATTATAATAGAGAAGTATAATAACCATTTTAAAACAATAGATTTTATCTCCAGAATGAGGACAGATAGAACAGTATTGGTATTAACAGCAAGATCACTCATACATGATGTGGTTTCTGAGCGCCTATATGATACAATTGATGATCCTTCAGTAAAGGAAATAGAGTTAAACAGAGTTACAGATCGTGAAATAGAGTGGTTTTTTGATCTTTTTACGGAATTTGGTCTGTGGGGAAACGATGCAAAATTAGGAAGATCAAGAAAACTTGATATCCTGAAACGTGTATGTGATCAAGAAATTCATGCTATATTGCTTAGAATACTAAATTCTCCTAAAATAATAGAGAAGTTTACAGAATTAATAAATGTAATTGATAATAATCCGAAGATTTATACTATTGTTATATCAATATTCATCCTAACAGTATTAGATTATGAGGTCACAACTGAGCTACTTACTGATTTGTTAAGTAGTGATATGTTGAGAGATATCACCTTTAGACGTGATGATACGGTTGCCCAATTAGTCGATTTCGAAAAAGGTAGATTGCGGGCGAGGTCATCAATTGCAGCACAGTTTGTTCTCACCAATCTAAGGGACAGTGAAATTATAATTTCAACTATGGTTCGACTCGCCAAATCTACAGATAAACTAACCTATAATAAGGATGTGTATTGGAAGCTCATGAGGGACCTCATGCGGTTCGGCCAGATACAATTTATTCTTCCTAAGAAAAATAGAAGACCTAGTATTATAAGATATTACGAGTCGATTAAAAACCTTAGAAGCTGTAAAAACAATCAGTTTTTTTGGTTCCAATATGCAATAGCATGCATGGTTATTGAAGAGTATGAGATGGCAGATAGATTTTTCAGTACCTCTTATTCTCTCGCGGGAAAACTTGATAATTTCGATACATATCAAATTGATAACCAATATGCAAGATTTCTTCTGGAGACCGCTATTAAAGAAGAAGGTATAAATTATATGAAGAATTTTAAAAAAGCTCGCAATATTTTAAATAAACAAGTTCAGAGAGAGAAAAGATTTTATCCTTATCGGATAGCGATATTATATTACGATTTTTATGAAAAATTTGGTGGAAGTTTAAAAGAAGAAGACTTATCCATTATTTTTAAATCATGCAAATATATTATTTCAAAAATTAACAAATTAACATCTTATAGAAGAACACAAAGATATGTAGAAGAATGTAAACTAAAACTAAGCCTTATTATGGAGCAAACCAAGCCAGAAAAAGTTGTATAAAAAGTTATTTCTGGTTATCCGAAATATTCAAGGAAAGAGAGAGAGTTTGGGGACGCCCTCTACATTTACAGTTTTGAAATGATGGTTATTGGCGGAAAACTGGGGGACGATGGTGAAATGTTGACATTTAGGGTCCTCATTGGCCGGGGTGAGTCAGTCGGTAAAGCGAGGAGAGACAATAGCACAACAAAAGGGCTACAATCTCATCGATCCTTAAGCCCAAAACTGTAAATATGGAAATGTAAAGGATGTCCCCAAATGTCGCTCTCTGGCTGATCAGACAATGGTCAGCCCTTTGGAGGTCTCTATGTCAGATAGTCTAACCAAGCAAGAGCAGTTTCTACTTAAGGAATACGAAACGGCGGTTCAACTTACGTATCATATAGACGAACTCCGGAATAAGGTAACGAATTTCTTTGTGTCCTTTTCCGGCGTTGCAGCTGCAGGTGTGACGATTCTGATCAAAGGCGACGTGAAGAATAATATCTTTGCCGATGCTGAAGGTCTAATTGGTCTACTACTCATCTTGGTCGCCCTGGTGGGGGTGATTGTTGTGGCATCCCTTGGACGGTTGCGCAAAGTCCAGATTGAACATTTTCGTATCATTAATAATGTTCGCACTTACTTCCTTGCTGAAGCCTATGAACTCTGGAATGTTACCCAATTATCCGGTAAAACATTGCCATCCCCTACAAGGCGGTCTGGAACATATATGTGGCTACTTCTGGTGATGCTGCTCAGTTCTTACGTCTTTGCCCTTTCTGTGTATCTTCTGGGTTTCAGGGTTCATTCAATAATACCACCGACGTCACTTCACTGGGTTATTCTAGGAAGTTACGTATTCTTTCTAGCTGTACAGGACCGTATTTACTTCACAGCTACTTCTCCACCGCCAGAACGGACATATTCAGATGACTATCGGCCATTTTAGAAACCAAGGGTGTCAGACCTATGAAATAGGGGACGTCCAGAAAGCGCCGGGATAAACCGGCCCGGCATAGAGTAGGGGATGAGGCTTCGACTGAGCTCAGCCGAGGTCAAGAGCCCCACATGAAAGGAGTAGCTGATCCATCATGGCCCCGAGTCATGCGCGGGCAACCGTGAGGTTGCGCGTGAAGCGTTGACAGGGGAAAGCG
>SDBT01004962.1_pt1 | contig 22456 bp, 9 predicted proteins | sample 2277101 | NCBI WGS metagenome assembly SDBT01 (sample SAMN10404973, study PRJNA504765) | marine sediment metagenome | isolation source: marine sediment core GS10_PC15, 103 cmbsf | place: Arctic Ocean: Southern Knipovich Ridge | collected 2010 | reverse complement strand
GCATTTCCGCGGACAGACGTGGCATGTGCTTCGCGATCCGTCCAGCAACCAGTTCTCCCGCCTGTCAGAGACAGCCTACCACTTCGTAGGCATGCTCGACGGGAAACGTACCGTCTCCCAGGTTTGGGACCTCTGCTGCCAGGAACTTTCCGACGCAGCGCCCACACAAGGCGAGGCCATTCAACTGCTGGCCCAACTGTACGGCACAAATATGCTTCAGGCCAACCTGCCACCCGATGCGGCGGGCCTGTTCAGCCGATACAAACAGCGACGCACCCGGGAAGTGCAGGGCTACCTGATGAACCTACTTTTCGCCAGGATCCCCCTGCTCGATCCGGATAGATTCCTGGAGCGATGGGTCGGTATCGTAGGATGCATTTTCAGTTGGTACGGGTTTATAGCCTGGCTGATAATTCTTGGGACGGGGTTCTCCTTCCTCGCCGGCAGATGGGGCGATCTGGGCCGGCAAGCAGGCAGTGTTTTAGACCCGGCCAACCTGCCCTTGTTGACACTTTCGTTCTGGGTCGTCAAGGCATTTCACGAACTAGGCCACGGCTTCGCCTGCAAGAAACTCGGCAATGCCGAGGGCACCGGCGGCGAGGTGCACACCATGGGTATAATGCTCCTGGTGTTCATGCCCCTGCCCTACGTCGATGATACGAGTTCGTGGGCGCTGAGAAAAAAATGGCGCCGCGCTTTTGTAGCCGCAGCGGGGATGTATGTAGAACTGGCCATCGCCGCGATCGCGGCAATCGTCTGGAGCCGAACTTCCGAAGGCACGACCACCCACGCCCTGGCCTACAACGTCATGTTCATCGCCAGTGTCGCCACGCTTTTGTTCAACGCCAACCCCCTGCTGCGTTTCGACGGGTACTACATTCTCTCTGACTTACTGGAAATACCAAACCTCCAGACGCGGGGTAAGCAATACCTTTACTACCTGGTCAAGAAATTCCCCTGGGGCGTTCGCAACCCATTAAACCCCGCCCACTCGAGAGGGGAAGCGATCTGGTTCGTCTTCTACGGAATCGCCTCGACCCTTTACCGAGTCTTTATCTCAATCCGAATTTTGCTGTTCGTAGCAGACAAGTTATTCCTGGTAGGTGCGGGCCTGGCGATAACGGCTCTTATCGGCTGGGTCTTCAGGCCGATTGGAAAATTCACCCACTACCTGGCAACCAGCGGTGAACTAGCAAGGGTCAGGCCCCGAGCGGTCGGTAGCACCCTTGTCGTCCTTGCGGGGATAATTACCTTAGTTGGCCTGATACCCCGGGCTGATCACAGCCGGGTCGAAGGGATAGCCTGGCCCAGAAGCCAAGCAGTTATCTACGCGGAGACAGACGGTTTTATTAAGACCGTGTTGCAAGAGTCCGGCTCTCAGGTCGTAACGGGCCAGAAATTACTCCAGGCCGAAAACCCCGAACTACATGCCAGAGAAAAAAGCCTCAAGGCAAAACGGACTCGCCTTAAAGCATTGTTGCTGGCGGCTCAGACAAAGGATATCGCATCGGCAGACGCCCTGGCTGCGCAGGTCAATGCAGTCGATGAGCAGATCGCCAAAGTTGGGGAAGATATCGAATCCCTGACACTCAAAGCCCCCCTTGAAGGGACGTGGATCGCGCCGGGCCTGGAACTGAATAAGGGTGCCTTTATGCAAAGGGGCCAGGCCCTGGGGCTTGTCGCAAATGTCGACGATCTGATCATTCGCGCAACCGCGGGCCAGCGTATTGGAATAGCAGGCATACACGACCGCGTGGAGATCCGAGTCAAAGGCAGGCCCGACCTTGAACAATCCGGCAGTATCGAACGCATCCTGCCGGCGGGGTTGGAAACGTTACCGTCGCCTGCGTTGGGTTACGCCGCTGAAGGTAGCATCGAAACCGACCCTGAAGACCCCAAGGGCCTTCGCCCGGCAGAAAGAGTTTTCGAAATTCGTATAAAACCTGATAGCTGCGAGCAGCTTCTGCCGGGCCAGCGAGTAATCGTACGCCTTGAAAGGGACGCCAAACCTCTTATGGTCCAATGGTGGCGATCGATTCTTCAGTTAGTCCAGAAAAGATTCCACATCTAATAATGACCTCCCTGCCAAGCACAACCTGGCGCATGCTGGCCTACGGATCAGGGGGCAAGCCCCTTCCTCGCGGCCTCGACGCTGCCTGGGACGTAGCTGCCGGTTATACTGCGCGTCTTGTCCCCAGGACCAAAATCTTTACCCAGCAGGCACAGTTGGTCTTGGCCGCCGAAAAAACCTACGCCGAAATGACCGACGCCAAGCTCAAAGAACAGATACTCCAGACACGAGCACTGTTCCTGCGAGGTCGGGAAGAAAAAGCCGACTTGATTCGAGCCTTCGGGATTGTTCGTGAAGTCGCCTCAAGAGTTTTAGGCCAGAAGCCATTTGGTGTTCAGGTTACCGGCGCGCTCATAATAGAGGCCGGGTGTATAGCCGAAATGGCGACCGGCGAGGGTAAGACCCTAACTGCCACCATGCCCGCTGTTGTAGCCGGCTGGCGAGGCCGGGGCTGCCACGTTATCACCTTTAACGATTACCTGGCCAAGCGAGACGCCGAATGGATGGCACAGGTATATCGCTTCTGCGGTTTGAGGGTCGGGTACGTTGACGGTGAAATGGCGCCGGCGGATCGCAGGGATGCATACCTAGCCGACGTTACCTACTGCTCTAATAAAGAAGTTGCCGCCGACTTCCTGCGCGACAGGCTGAGTTTGGGTCCGATGAAAAACCTCACCTCCGCCTTGCTGGCCAAGCTGACCGAAGGAGGCGGGACCGACAAGATGGTAATGCGAGGGCTGCACCGAGCGATTATCGACGAGGCCGATTCCAACCTGATCGACGAAGCTGTAACCCCGCTGATTATTTCCGGCAATGCCCCGAACCCCGACCAGGTCGAAGCCTTCGAGCAAGCTGCCACGATGGCAAAGCGTTTGCACCCACCGGAACATTACACGATAAACCAGCGGTATCATGAAGTTGACCTGACACCTGCCGGCAAGGGACGCCTGGGCGAGCTGGCTGAGGCTTTAGGCGGACGCTGGTCTTCTATCCGATGGCGCGAAGAACGGATCACCCAGGCACTGACAGCCCATGAATTCTACCGCAACGGCAAGCAATACCTTATCGACGACGGCAAAGTAGTTATTGTGGATGAATTCACCGGCCGACCCATGCCTGACCGAGAATGGCGGGATGGGCTGCACCAGGCAGTCGAGGCCAAAGAGTCTTTGGAAGTCAACCCGCCCAAAGACACCTATGCCCGCATCAGTTTCCAGCGGTTCTTCAGGCTATACAGAACCCTCTCTGGAATGACCGGTACTGCCGCCGAGGCCAAGAGCGAATTCTGGCAGATATATCACATGCCCGTAGCCGTCATTCCAACTAATAAACCCTGTATTCGAAAGAAGCTTCCCGACCGGGTCTTTGCAACTAACGACGCCAAATGGGAAGCAGTTGCCCAGGAAATCCGCCGGGTGCATAACACTGGCAGACCCGTACTGATCGGAACTAGAAGCGTCGGGGCCAGCGAACACCTAAGCCGCCTCCTTACATCCAAAGAACTGGAACACCGGATTCTCAATGCAGTCAATATCTCCTCAGAAGCCGAAATCATAGCCGGGGCCGGTCAACCCTCCAGGATAACCGTCGCAACCAACATGGCTGGACGCGGCACTGACATCCAACTTGGACGCGGCGTAGCTGAAAAAGGCGGCTTGCACGTTATCGCCACTGAACGACACGAAGCCGGCAGAATCGACCGCCAACTCTACGGCCGGTCAGGCAGGCAGGGAGACCCCGGCTCGAGCCAGGCGTTTGTAAGCTTCGAGGATGAACTGCCAAGGCGACATGCATCACATCTTTGTCGTATTCTGGCAAATCGTTACGGCAAAATTGATGGGCCTATAGAATCAAAACTGGCATCCAAGCTGTTCGACCTTGCCCAAAGAAAAGCGGAACGAACCTCCCTCGCCCAACGCAAAGGCGTACTCAGAACAGATTTCTGGCTTGATGAGAACCTCGGCTTTGCCGGCAAGGAAGGATAATCAGCTGCTCCTTTAATCGAGCATCACAGACTGGTATACTTGCCGGACCATGAACGACCAGGCCGAGAACTTTCTCAGTGTCATCATGCCGTGCTACAACCACGAAGCTTATGTAGCCGAGGCTATCGAATCAGTCCGCAGCCAGACTTGGTCCAATTGGCAATTGTGGATCGTCGATGACGGCTCCACGGACGGCTCGCCGGAGATCATCCGTAAATTTGCCGAACAGGATGAGCGAATCCACGTAATCACCCAGGATAACGCCGGCCCGGCCGCGGCCAGAAATACGGGGATCAGGCACTCGTCGAGCCAGTGGCTTGCATTTATCGACAGTGACGATGTTTTCTATCCAACTGCCCTGGCTGACTTCGCCGAATTCATAACCAAAAATCCCGAGGCTCAGTTCATCTATGGATATCGGCACCGACTGAACTCTGATGGCAGCATTACTGAACTGGCCCCCGAATACCAGGACCGCGTAACCGGGGCGGTTGAACTTTTCGGCAGAATGTTCATCTCGCGTATTTGCTATCGACGAAGCCTTTGGGAGGCAGTCGGCGGCTACGACGAGCGGATGCGGATCGTTGAGGATTACGACCTCTACCTGAGAATGAGCAATATAACCAGCTTTTACCCGCTCGGCAAGGCCACTGGACTGCGGCGCAGACACGACACGAACATCTCGCAACAAACCGGCCATATCCGAAGCCTCCAGGCAGCGGTACTGGAGAGATACCTCAATCGTCATGGCGGTAAGGATGTTATCCCGCCGGAACTTGTCGCCAGCCGCATGCACAAGATTTACTACGCAGCAGGAAGACAGTATTTCAAAGAGCGATGCTTCGGCCAATCGTCTGTCGCTCTTGAAAAGGCCTGCGGGTACAAATTCTCCCTCAAGGCCGCAGCACTTAGAGGACTGGCCAGACTGCTTGGTTTTGCGGGCAAAGTTGACGACCGCCCCCTGCCACCCATGCAGCTCGATTGCAACCCGCACACCGCCCAGGACCAGAATGGGCCAGCGACACCTAACCGCCTCAAGCCATCAGAAACTTCCGCCGGCGCCAACAATGAAAAACAAGACCGGAGTACACCAAATGAACTCGCCTGAATTGAAAGTCCCAGCCACAAACGTGTGTCCGAAGAACCACTCTGAAGCAGCCAGGAGAAACGGGCGACACTTCGCCCGATATCTATTCGCCGCACAATACGCTGGAGGCAAGCGCATCCTGGATGCGGCCTGCGGCACAGGCTTCGGCACCGGTTACCTGGCCTTGCAGGCCAAGTCCGTCACGGGGCTCGATATCAACGAATGTCGCGTGGAATGGGCGAAAGCTAAATTCGCGGCTGCCAACACGCAATTCTCCATACATGACCTGCACGATAAGATTGATTGCTCCGAAGCTTTCGGCCTCATTACCAGCTTCGAAACTCTCGAGCATGTTGACGATCCGGCCAAGTGTCTCGCCAACATGGCAGAGGTGTTGGAAACCAACGGCGTGGCCATGATTTCCGTTCCCAACGGAACCAAGGAACTACTCGCCGGCGATCGAAAGACATACCACAGAAGACACTTCTCCAGAGAGCAATTTGCGGCACTGCTTACCGAGCGTTTCGATCTAGTCAAACCACACAGCCAGGTGTACAAGAAGGGCCTGCGACATTTCTTCAGGAAACTCACCGGGCAGGGATCCCACCATGCTCTGGGCTATCGTTTTGTGTCCGGATTCAACGAAAATGCGAAAACCTGGCTGGCCATCTGCACCGGGCCGCGCAAGACTGCGATTTCTTCTGACGGGTGAAACACTTCAAGCGATTTTCCCCTGTTTAACTATACTAACTCAGGCAAGTCTGGGCCGGATGAGCCTGTGCAATTTTCCTCAAAAAAGCCTCCAATGGTAAGACACATCTGAAGCATTACTTGCGGCCTGTATGGTAACTGACCGGCGGCCAATTAGTGCTGAATCAACCAAGCAGCGCATAGGATGGACTAGCAAAAAAGGGCTTGAGCGCCCCAGGTTCGTTCGGGGGCTGCTACCGCTCGAATTGGACTAAGAAACTCAGGCCACTCAACGCAGAGGAATGGACGTGGTGTCATTGGGGGAAATCTGGCGCCGTTCTTGTTTTGTCCGACCAGTAAGCCTGGTTCACGTCTGGTATCTCTGGCCAAAAGGAGGCATTTCATGAACCGACAGTCATCATTGTTGAGGGTAGGTCTTCTACTTGCCTGCGCAGCTGGACTTATTCTTACCGGTTGTCGCGACGTACAATCCCACTCTCTCGTCTGGCCAGCAGGCGGTGACTTAATACCGTCGCACCCCGAACCGCCTGATCAAGGGTACTACACCGACTGGGATCCATATGCCAAATCGCTGGAGGTTACCCCAACAAGTCAAATCAACCCCGTTTCAACGCAGCATATTATGATCGCTACGGTCAGGGATGCCCAAGGCAAGCCTCTTCCCAATCGTCGCGTTGAATGGATCATCCCGGATGGAGTTGGAGCATTCGTAGAGGTCGATGAAAGTGGCTGGCGCGCAAGCCGTGGCTATAAGCTGAACAACCGCTTTGTAGTTACGCATACTAATCCCGAAGACCACGTACTTACGCGCGGCAACGATGACCCAAGCGATGATATTCATCTCAAGGCGGGGCAGACCTGGGTGGTAATTACATCTGCGATTGAGGGTACGACACACGTCATTGCCTATGCTCCCAGCATTTATGACTGGGACAAACACAAGGTATTTGTAGCCAAGCAATGGCGGGACGTTGCCTACGAATTGCCACCTGTCGATATGAATCCAACCGGCATGGATCATGAATTGGTAACACGGGTAAGGAAGCACTCGGACGGCCAACCTTTGGTTGGTTACGAAGTGACCTACTCCATACTAAGTGGTCCTGCCGCTACGTTTGGGCCGGGCAAAGAAAAGTCCGTGATGGTTAAGACCGATGCCGACGGTGCTGCAAGGGCCCTGCTCAAACAGGTCAAGGCAACCGAAGGTATAAACGAAATAGGAGTCGAGATTGTCCGCCCAGCCAATGCGCCTAGTGGCGAGAAAGCAATCCTGCTTGCAATAGGGACCACTACAAAAACCTGGGTAGGACCGAGGCTCGGCATTGTAAAAAACGGGCCTCCCCTGGCAGTCAAAGACGAACCGTTCGAATACCGGATTACCGTCACCAACCCCTCGTCGGTGGTAACCAAGAAAGTTGTTGTAACCGACAAACTACCGGATGGCCTTGCCTTCGTAAGCGCCCAGCCCAAAGCCCGCCAGCAAGACAAGCAACTGAGGTGGTCTATTGGAAACCTTGCACCCGGCGGTTCAGCGGGAATATCACTTGTAGTTAAGGCTGCCAAATCAGGAACATACGAAAACTTCGCTGAGGTTACTGCAGATCAGGATCTCAAGGCCAAGGACTCCGCGACCACTACGGTAACTGCACCTTCGCTGGCGCTAACAAAATCCGGGCCGACTGAGGTGTTGATATGCGACGACATTCCGTATGTATTGGAAGTTACCAATTCAGGCGATGGACCGGCTGTAAACGTCCGCGTTATTGATCGCCTGGCCGAAGGCCTGGCATGGCGGGATAGCCAGCGCGCTGTTAGTTTTAATGTTGGCACTCTGCCGGCCGGCCAATCGCGAACAATGCGATTCATCGCCAAGGCCGATCGAACGGGGGAATTCACAAACACCGCCACAGTCACAGCAGATCAGAATCTGAAAGCTTCAGCTAAACACACCGTAAATGTTAAAAAGCCGACCCTTAATTTGACCAAAACCGGGCCTAAGCGGCGGTATGTGGGTAATGAGGTATCCTGGTCGATTAAGATTCGCAACACCGGCGATATTGATGCTACCCAAACGATCGTTACTGACGCGTTACCCGAGGGGGTCAGCTTCATCAAGGCCAGTGACGGCGGGAAATTAACAGGCCGCAATGTTACCTGGGCTCTTGGGACACTGGCTCAGGGGGATTCCAGGACACTTACGGTTACTGCGCGAGCCGACATGATTACAAAGTTGACCAATACTGTTTCAGCGAGTGCAGTTTGCGCCGAAGCAAGTGCACAGGCCACCACTGATGTTCAAGGCATACCGGCGATACTACTGGAGATGATCGACCTCCAAGACCCAATCCTGATCGGTGGCAGGGAAACCTATGAAATCACGATCATCAATCAGGGTTCTGCTGTGGATACCAATATCCGCCTGGTTTGCACCCTACCGGACAATATGGAATACATCTCTGGATCAGGACCGACTGAACCCAGTGTCAAAGGTAAAAAGATTACATTCACGTTGGCTACCTTAGCTCCAAAGGCCAGGGCTACTTACCGACTGACCTGCAAGGCTAACACAGAAGGTGATGTGCGGTTCCATGTAGAGATGACCTCAGACCAAATAAAATCACCAGTGGAGGAGAACGAAGCAACGCGTATTTACAGTGACCGGAAGTAATAATTTAGGGTCGGCGCCCGGGATGCAATTGGAGATTGGCCCAGCCCGGTCCTATCCGGCCCGGAAGTAAGACATGCTGAAGGATCAGTTGAAGGAGAAGTGCCATGAAGCATGTATGGGGAATAGTTGCTCCTGCCTTGTTCGCAATCGCAGCTTTAGGTTTGATTGTGGGCTGTAATGAAGGGCAGTTGGGAACTCAAGTATTTGGTCGACCAGCAGAGCCGGAATTGTCACCCGGACGAATCGCTATGGCCCTACCAACCGGGGAGAGGTCTTCCAGCGTTATTCTGGTCGAGCGAACAGCACCGTCGACGGTCATGCTCGGCGATGCACTGACGTATGACATTGTTGTGACGAATATCTCGAATGTGACATTGGAGGAAGTTTCGGTCATCGAAACTCCACCGCAAACATTCCGTCTGTCCAGCAGTAGCCCTGAGGCCAGCGGAACGTCCGCAAGACTTAGCTGGCTAATCGGTATGCTCGAGCCAGGGGAGTCTAGAACTTTTACCGTCTCGGGTACGGCCATCCAGACGGGAACGATGATTGGCTGTACCGATGTAAGGTTCGCCAATCCGACGGTATGCCTATCGGTTGATGTGGTCCAGCCTGTGCTGCAGTTGACACAGATACTTCCGGCTGAAGTGATCCTTTGCGACGTTATTGACGTTCAACTGGTTATCACCAACACCGGAACAGGAACGGCGGAAGGTGTCGTTATCACCCAACAGCTACCCGATGGGTTGCTCTCGGAAACAGGAACTCAGTCCATCAGGTTTGACGTTGGCTCGCTTTCAGCGGGGCAATCGCGGGAATTCACGACGAGCCTCAGTGCAGATAGGCCAGGGAAGTATCTCAGCTCTGCCGTAGCTCGCTCGCAACGCGGCAATACCGCACGGGCCGATACGTCCATAATAGTGCGCAAGCCCATGCTAGAACTGGTAAAGACTGCACCTGCGACTCGCTACATTGGCAATGAATTGACCTATCAGATTCGTGTACGCAATGTCGGGGACGCCCCAGCCCTGGATACAATCGTTACAGACAGATTGCCCAGCGGGGTGCAGTTTGTCGCAGCCAGTGGCGATGGCAGCTTCGCAAACAATACCGTCAGTTGGCAACTGGGTACACTGGATCCTGGCCAATCGATATCATTGGATGTAACAACCCGTGCCAACCTGATTGGTGAAATGGTCAACGTTCTTTCAGCCAGGGCTTATTGTGCTGAAACAACAGCCGAGGTTGTCACCCAGGTTAGGGGCATACCTGCGATACTGCTGGAGATGATCGATACAGAGGATCCGATCCCCATTGGTGGACAGGAGACCTATGTAATAACGATCACGAACCAGGGATCAGCCTCTGACAGCAATATAAAACTGGTATGCCAGTTGCCTAAAGGCTTTACATACATAGGATCTGACGGTCCGACCGATGCTACACACGTTGGCAGGGAAGTAACCTTCGCGCCCCTGCTGGAGCTGGCTCCAGGACAAAGGGCTGTTTACAGAGTTATGGCTCAAGCAACCCAGCCCGGTGATAAGCGATTCAAGATCAAGATCACCACTGATCAGATCACGACCCCAGTACAAGAATCTGAGGCAACCAGGGCTTATCAGGGAGATTAACTGGGCCGGCTTATAACCGATATTAAAAAGATGCAGAGGCTGGGCCTTATCGGGGCCTGGCCTCTGTTTTTTTTTAATTTGAGTACTTGAAGCTGACCAGCGAAGGCGAATCGAAGAAATTAAGCTGCCTCTCGACTGAGGTGAAATCGAATCGCTTCATCAGCCAAGCCGGCTCGTAACCTTCCCTGGGCGAGCAGTCTTTTTCAGCCGTTCCCTTTGGCTCACTGATCTGTTGATTCCATAGCTGCAAGGGCATCGAAGGCCAGCTTAACCGCTTCCAGCTCCGCTGACGTCAGCATCAGGCCGGAACGCTTCGCTGCCTCGCCGTAGGCCACCGCAGCCTCTAAGTGCCATTTTCCCAATTCTGCCTGGCCTACCTTGGACTCAACAAGGCCCAGGTGATAATGAACCTCAGGCGAGCCTGGCATTGCCTTGACGGCCAGCCATAACTCGGGCCTGGCCTGATCTGTCCGGCCCTGTAAGTGAGCCAGCCAGGCCATTGTGTCTCTAAAGATTTCCTGATTTGGACCGGTAGCGGACTTCGTCACAGCATTCAGGAATTGATCTGCCTCGGCTAATCGCCCTGGATCGTCCGGGTACAAACGGCCCAGTAAATAAGCAACATTATTTGCTGAAATCGGGTCGCCGGTGGCATTATAAATACGCCGATAGACCTCAACAGCTTCGGTTAGTTTGCCGGCGTCTTCCAGGGCGAAACCATATCTACTTTGCAGATAAACATTATCCTTGTCGAGATCACATGCCTTGGCAAACTGTTCGACCGCTTCGGCTGCCTTGCCGTCGAATAGTTTCACTTCACCACGAAGCCCATACAGTAGAGCCCATTCTTTCGCCGAATCATTCTTTTCCAGAAACACAAGTAATTGAGCCAGGCTCTCTTGAGAATTATCACCAATTGCCATCGTCCAGCCGGCCCATTGGCAATCAGGCTGATCAACCAGAAGTTGCATAGCCCACTGCCTTGAAAGCTCAATCAACCCGAACTGGCGTGCAAGTGCAATTTCCAACAGTCGCAAGCACTGATCAGATGAAACTCGGCCTTGGGCGACGGAACTTATTTGCTCAGAAGGAACAGCTTTGCCCATCGGCCCTACTGTGAGAAGGCTGTCTAACAGCGACTGGGCCTGATCGGTTCGCCCTGCCGACAGCAAGGCCAGGATTACCATATCCTGCTGCGACTTGGCCGAGGCGTCTGGAGCGTTCTTTTCAAGTTGGCTTAACAGGTCAGCCCATTTTTGCAAGGAGCTGCTGTCATTAACCCGACCTGCACTGACCAATCCTAAAAGGACTTCCGAGCCGACGGCTTTTCCATTGGAGGGGATAACTGACTTGACAAGTTCGGGCTTGATTTGAAGTTTCAGTAATACAGCAACCTGAAGCCAGAACTTCCCGCCATCCTGAGCTTCCATTTTCTCAGCCAACGAGCTAGCGGAGTCTAAATCACCACTAGCCGATTTTGCACGAATCGCCAACATTCCAAGCGATGACGGTATCGGCCTGTCTTTCGTCTGGAGCGACAGCCAATCATCGAACAATTTACCTGCTTCATCTGCCCGGCCTGCCCCGAGCAGCACCGAAATGCCGCCTTCAACTGCCTCAACATCATCCGGCTTGGCCTGAAGAAGGTTTCTGAGAACTTCTACCCGCTGATCCGACGTCTCAGCCAAGCTGGCCAATACCTGGTACGCCTGGACGTATTCACCCGAATATGGGGATATTTTCTTAAGGATTTCACGAGCCTGGCCAGGCCTACCCGCTCGGGCCAGGGCTATCCCCAGTGAGACCAACAACCTTGGATCATTTTCAAATCCCTGGCTCTGCAATTGTTGGAAACACTCAACAGATCGATCAGGCAGGCCCCACCTGAGATAAAGCTGCCCTCGTTCAAACAGCGAAAAGTTTTCAGCTACATCATTTACTTTCGCCAAGCGGGTCAGTGCATCCATCGCCTCGCCCGGCCTGCCTGCTTCATCGAGAACCTTAGCAAGAGCGATATGGATGGTCATGTCCTGATCGGATTGTTCAAGTGCCTTGACCAGAAAAGGTACAGCCTGGCCAGGCTGGCCTATTCGCTCAAAGACGGCAGCACGCAACAAATCCTGCTGCAGGCCTGAGCCAAGAACCTTCTCCATTAAACTGCAAATCGCCAAGGCCTTTTCATTTTGTTTGATTGAAAGATAAAACTCTATCAGGGATGCAAAGTATTCCGGCTGTTGGGTATCGACAGCCAGGGCTTCCAGCTGAATAAGAGTAACAACAGCTTCCTGCCTCCTGTCTGCATCGATCAATAACTGCGCCTTCGCCTGCAGTGCGCGAACCTGCCAGCCAGCCTGTTTCGACAAACGATCTAGTTCAACTTCCGCCTCGTCCAGCTTGCCCGCTGCTACAAGAACGCCGGCCAGATTCATCCTGGCCGTGCCTCGGATAAGACTCGACGCAGTGGGCGTTTCAGCAGCTTTGGTAAATGCTTGGGCTGCCAGTTCAAACTGGTCTGTCCTCGCAAAAGCTGTACCTACGGCCATATCCACTAACTCTTTTCGAGCGGCCTCGATCTGGCCAAGATACTCCCGGACTTTTGCCGGTCCTCCCTGACCGAGCAGGACACGACTGAGGCCCAGGTAAGCGGATATCTGCTGCGGGGCTGAATCGATGATGGCTGTCCAATGCTTAATGCTTTCATCAGTCTGGCCAAGCTGTTCGTATGCTCGCCCCAGCAAGATCCTTAAGTCGATACTTGTCGGGTTCTTTTCAAGCTCAGCCAATCCAAGCTCGATGCACTGGGCCGGTTTGCCGTTTGCCAGGTACATCTGTGCCAATCGCAGGCCCGAATCATTTTCCGGGCCAACCATTCTAAGAACTTCATGAAAATCAACCGACTCGCCTCTTACCATGCGTATCTGCACTCTGAGCAGATCAGCCTCGGGCACCGGCTGGGATATCTGATCCAACAAAGCCTCAGCCCTGGCCAAATCACCTATTCGATAAAGAACCCTGGCAACTCTTACCTTGTGGATTGAATTATCAGGTTCGGTTTCGAGGGCATGATCGTAAAGCAGTCGTGCCTGGCGGTAATTGCCCCTCTGCTCGTGATGTTCGCCCAAGGCTGCAAAGGCAAGCGCCACAGCTTTTGTCTCCATGTCAGTTTCGGGTATTAACTTGATAACCTGTTGGCATACTTCGACCTTGAGTCGATCCTTGCCTCCTTCGTCGTAACCCCTTGCTACTGCCATCAACATTATCGGATCGTCGGAGTGGGCCTCTCGGGCCTTGGCAAGTACAGTACCAGCCAACTCAGCTTGTTCTGTCAGCCATGCAGTTCGGGATATTAAATCAACAGCGGCTGGGTTGTCGGGGGAAGCTCGATAGAAATTGTAAGCGTCCTCAAATGCCCGCTCATAAAAGCCCTCTTCCAGTAGAACTTCGGCAAGTGCCTGCAGCGCTGCGGAATGGGTCGAGTCAAGTTGAGCCGCTGTTCTGAGGGCATCCTTGATCAAAGGTTCCAGGCGAGCCTTTTCTTGGTCGTCAGCCTTTGCCTGAGCGGCCCTGGCTGCTACTGCATATGCATAGTGTGCATTGGGTTGATTAATAAAATCGGTCCTTAGTTTGTTCAGAAGCGACGCCGCTTCGTCAGGCCTGTCCAGGTCAAGCAAAGCGGAGGCCTTTATCAACCGAGCTTCATACTGGGCGGGCTCTTTGGCCAGAATATCATTACAAACCGACAAGGCTATTGGTGCACGCTCCATCTGCATTGCCAGTTTCGCTCGAATAACCTTGATCCTGATCTGGTCGGGTTCTCTGTCGATCAACTCCTGAAGGAATTCGTCCATCTTCTCCAATTGACCAAGATGCTCACTTAAGTCCGAATCCTTGAGCAATTCCTGGGCGTCATTCAGCGTCAAAATTGCAGCCGGCAGTGCCGCGGGTTCTTCAGAACCCAGAATTGCCTCCCTGGCCAAAGAAAGAGATTCTGTATCGGCCCGGACAAGACAGAGTTCGACCAGGGCTTTCGCTGCACGGGAACGTGACGCATCGGCAAAGATTACTGGCAGTAACCATTCGATGGCCTGGTCCTGTGCATCGATTTTGCTTTGCAGGTGTGTCTGTTCGAGTTGAAGTTTCTGTTCGGCAAGCGCTCCCTGGCCTGACGCCTCGGAAACCTCTGCTTCTTTGGCAAAGATATCAGCCATGACTCCGTGGGCTTGAGCGATATAATTGCTGTTGAGGCCCATATACTCCCGAGCATCCAGCATTACCGCTTCTTCATCACTGCGTAGCTGGTTGAGTAACTCATTGGCCTTATCAAGTCGGCCTATTGCTTCAGCAAGGGCAGCAGAGTCGGTCGAGCCATCATCGGATTGAAGGGTTCTCACTGCCGGGTAAATATATGTGTCGGCCCGAAGCATCACGACGACAACCTTGTCAATTTCGAATCCGGCCGTCTCATCAAGACAGAACCTGGCCTTTTCGTATTGACCCATGCTGATCAGGGCACGGCTCTTCATGACGTAGCCACGCCAGTCATCGGGATGATCTGCAAGGTAGTTGTTTGAATGTTCCAAAGCCCTGCGATTCTCACCTGCGGACAATGCAACCTCAGCGCGGACAAGAAGCTTCTTGCCTGTATTCTGGCGAATATACCACCATAGACCCAGGACACTCATTCCGATTACCGCTAGAATAATAGTGATAAGGACAAGACGTCGCTTCATGATCTATTCTCCTTCAATTCCTCATCGAGCCAAACTACCTGAACATGCAGGCCGCGACCTTGTCGCAGTTAACTACCGGGCCCGACATGGGGCTCTTCTCGTCAAAATCCGCGATAAACCATCACGGTAGATTTTTATCCAAATGAGGCACAGCCGATTGAAGCATTGCGACACACAACTTTCGGGCATCTTCAATACTGCCCCGAACAGGTGTCGATACCTCGATCAATGCCCCGCTGGCATTGCGGGCGGTCAGGCCGTTGTAAAAAACCATAAACTGCTGTCGCCAAAAACTGTCCGTATATTCAGGACCACATTTGTAGGTGTAGAGGAAGTACTGCTGGCTGGTATTGCCCTGGACTATTAGCTCTCTTGCGGAAATCGGTTCCCGCTGGCCCAGGCCATCGATAGTTACCGCACCCTTGTAGATAACCTCCTCACCAATGCCCTCAAGGCAGACATCCGGAGGGTGTGTACCCTTGCGGTTATCCTCACTGAAGATCACGGCAAACTCCAGCCAGTTAGCCCTGACTGCAACATATCGCCGGTACAGATAGTCCCGTGTCTCCAGAATCGTCAGCGTCCGATCATCAAACTCCATATCGTAGCTGGTGTAGGCAACTCCACCGATGTCGAGCATTCGAGGGACGGAGTTTTTCGCAACTTCCCGGTCATATAAGGCAGGGACTGTCAGGTTTAACCAGGCCGCTGCGACGGCTGTAAACGATATTAGTAATAGACCAACAACAGCCCACCGCCGAGTAATGGCCCCCACCATGCGAGAGAACTGGCCGTCATCTTCATCTGTTCGGTGGGCATTGACGAACAAGGGCAGGATCTCAACCTTCTCGCCAAAAGAATTCCGCATAAACAGGATCAACCTTTCCAGGCCGAACATAAGCAAAAAGGCGAGAACGAAAATCATCATGCCGGATGTATCATGCCACCAGCCAGCCGCAGTTTCAGCATCCCATATGTCGGCAACGGCAATCAGGGTGACAATACGAATCGAATTTGCCGCAACAGCGACAGGAATCGTTAAAGAAAACAGAAGAATTCGCCAAAACCCGCGAAGTTTGCAGACAAACACATAAACTGCACCGAAGGCCAGCAAAGAAATTAGAGTTCTAAGCCCATTGCAGACATTGGCTACGACGAGGCTTTTATTGCCCTCGAGGAAAACTTGATTCCCGCTCCGTTCGACTATGATTCCAACCAGATTCGCCAGCCCAACCCCAAGGTCGGCCGAGAACATCTTCAGCCGAAAGTTCCACTGGGAGATCGTTACCTCGGGCAAAGGAACCATAAAAAGTAGAAACAGAATGGGAAACCATAATCGTCTAAGGACGGTAAGCCCCCAGAAAAGCAAGATCAGCCCCACTCCAACGCCAACCATCGCCAAACCACTGGCGAAATTGACCCTCGCAAGCGATGCCGCCAGATGAAGCAAGAGGCTTGGGATCAATACCAACATCCCCAGCCAGGGGGCAGGCCTTACCGGCAACGACAGGTGACGAATGCTAATAAAGACAATCAAAAGACTTACAATGGGCACGATAGGCCCGTGGGTGTAATAACTCTCGCCCTCAACAAGACGATCGTAAAGGGAATAATTAGGGTAATACCAGGCGGGAAACCAACGCGTCCACATTTCGGTAAAATTATGCCCAAAGGCCGCTATCAAAGCGCCCCCAAGGACAACCCAGAGCCCTGCAATCAGCCAGGAACCCCGCCGGGATGATTCAATCGTATCTGAATGGGTCATAGATAGTAGCTTATCGGCAAGATGGGCTATATATATTGACCGGGCAGTCTGGCAATTAAGACGTTTTTCCAGCCCTTGTTGTAAGTATAGCCCCCCTGCCCGCTTAAAAACCCAGCCAAACAGAATAGTTAGAGCTTATCGGAAAGTATTTGCGCGATCCTGGCAGCAGCGCGTCCGTCCCAAAGCGGAGGTCTCTCGCATTCTCCAAGTTCCCCGCTCGCTATACGCCGATAGCCAGCCATTATTTTCTCAGGATCGGCACCGACGACCTGATTCGAGCCAACCTCAGCAGTTACAGGACGTTCGGTATTGTTTCGCAAAGTAAGGCAAGGAACCTTCAAGATAGTGGTTTCCTCCTGAATCCCCCCCGAGTCGGTCAGAACCAGCCTCGCCTCGCACATCAGCTTCATAAAGTCAAGGTACCCCAAAGGATCCACCAAATGGAGGCCTGACATTGCATCAACCCGCCCTGACAGACCTGAGGTTTCGAGGCTTTTGAGGGTCCGAGGGTGAATGGGAAATACGATAGGAATATCTTGGAGGATTTGCTCCAAGGCGTCCAGGATACCCCCGAGAACCGACGCATTATCAACATTGCTTGGCCGGTGCAGGGTTAGAACCGCATAACCCTGCTGGGCCAAGCCAAGTTTATCCAGGATCTTGGACTCATCGGCCTTGGCGCGATTCTTGAAAAGGGTATCGATCATCACATTGCCAACGAAGAATATCTTCTCGTCGGCAACCCCTTCTTTGCGCAAGTTCTCGACGGCATTTTCACTGGTGCAAAACAGCATATCGCTGATCGCATCCGTACATAGGCGATTGATCTCTTCGGGCATTGTCCTGTCACCTGAGCGCAGGCCCGCCTCGACATGAATAAGCTTGATCCCCAGTTTCGACGCAACCAGTCCGCAAGCAATCGTGCTGTTAACGTCACCGACAACGAGAACGGCATCTGGTTTATGCTCAATTACCACATTCTCAAAGGACATCATTATCTGGGCCGTCTGGACCGCATGCGAGGCTGAGCCTACTTCAAGGTTGATATCCGGGGCGGGAATCTCCAACTGGCGAAAGAACAGATCGCTCATTCGCTCGTCGTAATGTTGACCCGTATGGACAAGAACCGGTTCGATATTGGCAAAGTCTCGATACGCAGCCATCAATGGTGCGATTTTCATAAAGTTAGGCCGCGCGCCGACAACGTTTATAATTTTCATACCTGCTCCCTAACGTGGGTAACTTGACCTTGCCTAGAGCGTATTCAACTTCTTTGTAGCGTTTGAGCTGGCGGCGACTTCGGCTGACATTCGTCAGGCTGCGTCAACAATGCTAAGGCATTTGTTTGCTTGGCCTTCCTTGTCAGCCTCGCCGGATTCTGCGCTTAATCTGCTACACGAAGCTTGAATACGCTCTAGATGCTATGGCCCCAGCGAGAAATGACAAAAGAAAAAATAGGCAATATATGCTTTCAATAACAGTATCAATAAAACAAGGCCGCCGACGTCAGTGCGTCGACAGCCTTGTGAGATAAGGTCTTTATGCTATTGAAAAGTTTCTCAGGCCTCGTAACTACCTGCATCAGGCCGATTCATTCGAACGTCGCCTAACAGATCAAGATCAGGCGCATCGGTCCATATACCAAGATCGATCGCAGGACTGCTATCGAGCAGATCGAAGTTGAACAACTCAGGGCTGTTGTAATAACCAACCGATACATCTACGAACTGCGGATCTACGAAGCGGTTGTTACTGATCTTAGACGACATACCTTCGAAGTCATAGCCCCAGTAATTCTTTCCGCCATACCGCAGCGCTGAACCGCCGTTCACCGCATGGATGATGTTATTCTCGATCACCGTCGTATCGAGGAAGTCGTTCTGGTAGTACTCGAACGCAGGCCCCGCATAGGTAACGATGATGTTGTTGCGGAATATATTGTGATCGAACGAATTTCCGCCGGCAGCATCGTTGAACAGCACAGCCTCATAGCCGTTGGGCTTATAACCACCGGTCTTGCCATACTGGCCGACCCAGAAGGTGTTGTTTACGAACAGGTTGTTCGTCTGGTCGAACGGCAAGATAATGCTGGATGTACTGTTGTAATTGTAAAGAACCACAGCCTGCTTGGAGTTATTGAACACCAGGTTATTGCGGATGATCGAGTCCCTGACGCCGTTGACCAGTTCAATACCAACCGTACCGTTGGAGTGGATTATGTTATTCTCCACCAGCAGGTTCGTTACCGGGCCATTGTGATAGAAGCCCTGCATGGCATTGCCGTAAATCACATTTCCACGGACAGTCAGATCGGTGTTTATATTGCCGTCCTTCGATGCCAAATAGATTCCGTGCTCGCCGCCATTGTTGCGGATTACTGAACCTTCAATGGTCATCTCGTGGATAAACTGGTTGGCCAGAATACCCCAGAAGTAATTCTCAACGAGAAGGTTAGAAAAGGTAAGATTGCGAATTTCGCCCTGGTACTTACCTTCAACCTTGATACCCCTGCCCCTGTTCCGGGCAGATGTGTTATCAAGACTCAAACCGTCAAAGATCATGTGGTTCGGGCCATTGCCGAAAGTACCACCGATTTCGATGGTATTCTCTGTACTGTCGAGAGTAACCGTCTCGCCCGGGAAGGCCATGAACACGATAGGCTGATCTGCCGAGCCCTGGATGACATAGTCTCGCGAGCCAATGCGTTTCGTATTTAGGCGCTGACCGTACGTCCCTTCTCGGAAGACAACTACATCGCCGGGCTGGAGCGGGTTGGACTGATCATCGTGAATGGCATTCCAGGTGCGATAAGCCTTGTTGGGATTACCAACCTCAGCCGTCGAGTCATTTCCATTCCTTGAGATATAGAAAATCCGGTTTACGTCGTAACCCTTAACCTGTCTCAGGAAGTTTTCCAGCGTGCCATATTTAGCCAACATCGAAGAGTTGGTATTGACCGAAGCGTCATTGTCATCAGCGTCAGCGCCCTTGGGGGCTGCAACGCCGTATCCGTCGCCATCTACGTCGATGTAATTCATATTCCTGGACCCAGTCGGGTCAGTCGGAATCCCAGGGGTGCCCCCGCCACCAGTGCTGTCCGGGGTAACTGTAACCCTGAACGTATCGGTAGCTGTGTTAACGCCGTCACTAACCCGGACGGTGATATCCGTCGAACCAACGAAGCCGGCAGCAGGATCGATGTCGAACCAGCGATTCTGATCGAGCGTCACGCCGGCGTCAGGGTTGGTATCGCCAACGATAGTAAAGACCAGCGAACTATCTGCTGTCTCGGCGTCGGCTGCATATGCCCAAAGGTCAGTCTGGTCGTTGAGTGAAGTTCCCTCGATAAGTGTAATGTTGGGCAAGCCGGAAATGACAGGAGCTTCATTGACCGGCTCGGGGGCAGGCTCGGGGTCGGGCTCGGGAGCTTCAACTGTTACCGTGAATGTGTCTGTGGCTGTGTTGACACCGTCGCTTACCTGGACGGTAATGTCAGTCGAACCGCTAAAGTCGGCAGAAGGATTAACGTCGAACCAACGATTCTGATCGAGCGTCACGCCGGCGTCAGGGTTCGTATCGCTAACAATCGTGAAGACCAGATTATGGTCCGGAGTCTCACTATCGCTTGTAAGGGCCCAGATATCCGTCTCGTTATTGAGGGTAGTTCCCTGTTCCAGTGTGATATCGGGCAGGCCGGAGATTACCGGAGCACCCAGCACGGGCTCGGGAGCGAGAGCTTCAACTGTTACCGTGAACGTGTCGGTGGCTGTGTTAACGCCATCACTTACCTGGACGGTAATGTCAGTCGAACCGCTAAAGTCGGCAGAAGGATTAACGTCGAACCAACGATTCTGATCGAGCTTCACGCCGGCTGAGGGGTTCGTATCGCCAACAATCGTGAAGATAAGATTATGGTCAGCGGAATTATCGTCACTTGTAAAGGCCCATATATCCGTTTCGTTATTGAGGGTAGTTCCCTGGGCCAACGTAATATCAGGCAGGCCTGAAATAACCGGAGCACTTTCAGCCGGCCCCACACCGTTATAGCCAATATAGGCAGCCAAGATCGTCAGGTCAGGAACACCGACATTACCATCGCCATCGAAATCACCCTGAGCCCAGGTGGCCCCGGTCATTCCCCAGTTGGTGGCCAATATCGACAGGTCTAGCTGATCCACCTTGAGATCGCTATTAGCGTCACCAGGAACTGGCTCAGCCAGTGCAGCCTCCTCAGTAACCCCACTCATCAAAGTCCGTTGTTCTAACTGCTCAACTACAACTTTGCCTCTAATCATTGGTCACTTCCTCCGGCCATCCGAACAACAAACTGGATGACGCTGTGCGTGCATTACGCGGTTTGCTCTGCGTCTCCAAAAAACACAGATCATATAGATGGTTAGAAAGTTACTTCGGCTTGATTACCCCAAGGCTGCCATCCATTTCAGCCCTGGGCTTAGCAGTGTGTTTTGCTACTGCAAGCGTTTCGGCCCCGGCCTAGTTCGCGTGCCGCGACTTGACCAGAGGATCACGTCACAATAGTAACTCATCGGCAGATGTTACCAACTCACTAAAGGCCCCCGCAAGTCCGATAACAGATACCGAACCACAGCCTAACCCTAACCAGTTTGGCAATAAATAGGTGTGTGACGAAAATTTTTTGGGAAATTTCCCTATTACGTCTTGGGATTTTGCCGGAGGCCTTGATGGGAGATTCGACTATGCTTTGAAGTGATCTAGGTGATTGTTTAGAAGAACTGTGTAATCAAGTAGTTAGGTGAGTTTTTTTGTAGTTTCGCACATCAAACGTGTCTCATAGCGAGGCTTATTTCGTTCAATCCTTTACAAAACAAGAACTTAGATTCTGGGATAACCAGCAAAAACAGAGAATAGCCCGGCCGGCATTATTGGCCGACCGGGCTGCAATTCTCCGTAACGGTTTCTTTAGTTTTCGTAGCAGCCGGCATCGGGCTGGTCGACCCGGGCCTGGCCTATAAGATCTACATCAGGTGCATCAGTGAAAATGCCAAAATCGATCGCAGGACTATTGTCTAACAGGTCGAAATTGAACAGTTCAGGGCTGTTGTAATAATCGACCGAAACGTCTACAAACTGCGGGTCGACGAAACTGTTGTTGCGGATCAGGGACGACATATTTTCGAAGTCATTACCCCAGTAATTCGTTCCGCCATACCGCAACGCTGAACCGCCGTTCATCGCGTGGATGATGTTATTCTCGATCACCGTCGTATCGAGGAAGTCTTCCTGGTAGTACTCGAACGCAGGCCCCGCATAGGTAACGATGATGTTGTTGCGGAATATATTGTGATCGAACGAATTTCCGCCGGCAGCATCGTTGAACAGCACAGCCTCATAGCCGTTGGGCCTGTAACCACCGGTCTTGCCATACTGGCCAACCCAGAAGGTGTTGTTTACGAACAGGTTGTTCGTCTGGTCGAACGGCAAGATATTGCTGGCTGAACTGTTGTAATTGTAAAGAACCACAGCCTGCTTGGAGTTATTGAACACCAGGTTATTGCGAATGATCGAGTCCCTGACGCCGTTGATCAATTCAATACCAACCGTGCCGTTGGAGTGGATTATGTTGTTCTCCACCAGCAGGTTTGTTACAGGACCGTTATGATAGAAGCCCTGCATGGCATTGCCATAGATCACGTTGCCACGAACAGTCAGATCGGTATTTACATTGCCGTCCTTCGATGCCAAATAGATTCCGTGCTCGCCGCCATTGTTGCGGATAACTGAACTTTCAATGGTCGTTTCGTGAATGAACTGGTTGGCAAGAATACCCCA
>SDBT01004961.1_pt1 | contig 22458 bp, 16 predicted proteins | sample 2277101 | NCBI WGS metagenome assembly SDBT01 (sample SAMN10404973, study PRJNA504765) | marine sediment metagenome | isolation source: marine sediment core GS10_PC15, 103 cmbsf | place: Arctic Ocean: Southern Knipovich Ridge | collected 2010 | reverse complement strand
GTCATGTAATCGATCAATATCCGTTTTCGTTGCTACTTCTGTCATGGTGTTACTCCTTACTAATTTGTGCCTTACTTATTTTGTGAAAAACTGCAATGCGTCCATCCCATCTATTGACAACAAACCGCTCTCTGCTAATTTTACAATACTGACGCCCTGCCTCAACTTTATCCCGACTATCTCGGCCTTTGCCGCAGCTTTTGTTTTGCGAACCAAAGATTCGATTGTTTTCCCTTTTGCGAAATCGTTGCTTATATTTTTATATCCATCGGAATCAATCCACGCAAGTAAGATTTTGTATGTCAATTCGCCGGACCGTCGCCACAACTGAGTATTTTCTTCGACAGTAAGAACATCGAATCCGGCTCGGTCGCCAAGTAATGTCGGGGCTACTTTGATATCATTGTCTGCCAAGCGTCTCAGTTCGTCAACAACTACATCGTTCCTTATCTTGGAAGGTCTTGTCGGATCGGCCATTGTTTCAAGAACATTCCCACCGTATCGCGGCAAGTCCTGTCCGAATACATCAATCCTTGGCGGCAATGACTCCCTGAGTACGGGTATTCGTGATTGGATTCGCTGGGTAGGGCCTACTGTTCTTCTTTGTATCTCGTCATTTGCCCTTGCAATATCAGCAACGATAGTAGGAACCAGTGATCCAGCCATTGACGTAAACCAAAATTCCGCGGATAGTTCAGGGTCAACTAATGCACTGACTGCCTGATTGACACCCCTTACGAAAGTCTGTTCACTGAATGACTTGGCGCTACCAGCCATCGCTTTGGCGATAGCTTTTGTTGGACTGCCTTCTTGCGCCAACTGATGCTGGAAATGCCCACCTATCAGTAATACATTTCCAGCAGGTCCCAAAGTTTGTACTGTTCGCCATTTACCACCGATTTTGATACTGTTCGCCTTCCTACCTTCAAGTTCCCACAGCTTGCGTTCTCTTTCATCCCGTGGCCTGTCCAGGGTCATTAACCCGGCTTTCAATAACATCCCACCAATAAACAATGCCCCTGTTCCAATAACTGCCCTGCCGGCAGCTTGCGAGAATTGTCTTTGATTGAACTCTTTGTTTCTTATTTGCGCTGCTACCTCTCCGATAACACCAATCGGAGTATAGTTGATTATTTGGGTTGCCACAGCAGCCGGAGTCCGTCCGAACGGGGCAATGATTTGCCCTACTGGAACGCCTGCTATGTTTATCTTCTGGAACAACCTGGCTGCATCACCTAATCCGGTCCTGTTCTGAAAAACCGCTACTTCGGCATCATGGACTGCAAAACGCAACATTTCATCAGTCGGATTCTTTATGAGCGCTTCGACGAAATCATCAAGTTCTTTGCCCTTGAGTTTCTTGTTCTTACCCTGTGCGATAGCTTGGCTGAATATAGATTTTGCCTTTGCACCATAATAAAACGGCTGGTCCTCTGCTCCGAGAAGGTGAAAGATAAATTCTTCGTAACCCTGCAACGCTTTTGCAAACTTGCTATCGCCAAAGAACACTTCATTATAGTCGAGCTTTTTTCCTATGTCGCGTTCGCTATAACCTGTTCGGAGATATTTCCATCCGTTTTCCAGGCCTTGGATTACGCCAGTCTTATAGCCTCTCGTCGTGAAAGCCAGCGACCGTTTCCCCGTAAACAAGGACGCTACTTTGTCAACCAAAAAAGCGGGAATATCTGAGGCGGTTTCAGTCATTGCGTGCGAAGCATTTGCCAAGATATTCAGTCCGGACGTTTTTAGGCCTGTCAGTAATCCGGCTTTCCATAAAGCAATTAACTTTTCCCAGAGCCCACTCACCTGCTGCCGTATGTCCGTGATTTCCGAAAAGGTTTTGCCGAATACGTTTTCTATATTCCGAACATCACGAGGGGTCAGGGCCGTTCCCTCAAGTAGTTTCCTGAACGAAGTAGCGGTATTAAGAATCTCAAAAAAGGACAATCCCGGATGACTGTAAATCTTGGCATACGCCGCTTCTTTCGCTTCCGGGGATATCTGGTCTTCGATAGATTCGTAAACCTGCTCGTATTCCGTCAATGGTCCTTTGAGCAACCCTGTCGATTTGAATATCGCTTGCTCGGTCGGCGTACCTCTTTTGACATTCGACCTCAATGCGCCCGCCGCCGCCCCTACCCTGCGACTGAGTTCTGCTTTCTTCTCCGCCTCTGTTTTCGGTGCAACAGCCACGGCCTTTTTCAATGCACCCAGTATCTGCTCTATCGGATCTTCGCCGAGTATCGCTTGCTCGGCTTTATCTACGGATTGGTTCTTTGGGAACTCCGGCTTCTTGACTTTTTTCTTTGCAGGTTTCTTTTTTGGCTTCTCGGCTTTTGGTTGGGCCTTTGATATGCCGTCCCAAATACTTTGAAGATGCGGCTTGATTCTTTCACCTAATTCGGAGACCATGCGCTTTGACCATGTAGCGAAATTGCGAATACCGGATTCAAAAAGAAAGCCCCCTACAATAACAGCATCTTTTAACGCTTGCGGATCAAGGCCCACCCGTAATTTCGTAGGATCAGTAAGTCGTTTTCTTGCCGCCTCAAATGATTCACGGCTGATTATTCGTGTCGGTTCTTCCTTTGCAACTTCTGCGGCTTCCGCCAAGTCTCCTTCGATGCCATCAAGGAAATCACCTATGTCGCCTGCGAGTTCTTCTTCTTGGATTGCGATGCGTTCGAGTTCTTCCTCAGAGAGAACCGCTTCGCCCACTCCCTCCGGAATAGGTTCAGCAACGCCTTGCCTGCTCTGCTCATCCCTAAATTCCTTAACAAATGCCTTTGTTGTATCAGATAGATTTTCTTCAATTATACCCAATTCTGCCGACGTGTCAAGTATGACTTCGCCTCTCACGGCAGGATTTACATCTTTTATCCTCATGGCGTTCATCAGGTCATTCAGCTTTTGTTTTGGGCTTCTGACTGGTTTTGCCCTGCGGACGAACGCATCTTCGCCGAGTTCCTGTTCAAGCTGTTGCTTCAAAACCTTTGGCACAAGCCAAACATCTTCGCCCTTACCACGCCTTTGCAGCTTCCATATTTCGTCGGTTCTATCCTTAAAAGCCTTAATTGTTGACCGGGGCAACCTTGTCGGCAGTTCCGTTAAGTCTTGTGTCCAAATAAAGGTCTTCCGCGTTTTCCCGTCAATCTTCAATGCCCGGTTACCTGTAGTCCGAATACCTTTTTGACCCCAATCGACAAGAGTGTCCTCTTTTCTCCATGCCTGTGGGGCGGAAGTGAATATCTCCTTGCCACGAACCACCTTGCCAACATCTTCGGCTGGCAGTGGTTCCGGCTGAACTGGCGGCTCTTGGGCAAGTGGTAATTGCTTTTCTTCGGGCGTTTGCTGGGTGAAACGTTGCTTCGCAGCTTCAAAATCTGCCTGACTAATCTTTTTGCCGACTGGCGGCTGCGTGTCCTCGGCACCTTCCTCTGTGGTTACCCTCTCGATCTCCGCCACAAGGTCGGCGAACTCTTCTCGGACATCAGGGGCAACCTCCTCGCCAGCACGAAGTTTCCGTACTACCAGTGAGCGTCTCTGCTCGGCTATTGACGGCTTTGCAGCGGCTTCTTCTGGCACTTCCTCGATAGTAACCGTATTGTCGGCAGGCTCAACCGTTATTGTAACGTCCACGCCTTCCCTGTCAGCCACCCGCGTAGCCTTGTCAGCGTAGCCCTGTGCGTCCGCCAGCGTGTCAAACCGTATCGGCCCGACCCCAACAGCCTGATCGACCTGCTCGGCCTCAGAGGGCACTGAGACGCCCGGTGTGAGCGACACACCCATGGTCATACCACGTTTGGCACCAGCGAGAGCAAGGAAGCTGATAAGTTCGGCCCCAAGATTCTCCGGTTCAAAGTCTTCTTTCATGCCAGCCCAGATACGCTCAAATGGGTTTCCTCGCCTGTCCGAAACCCCCGTAGCCTCCCGGAGCAGGGTTCCTATTCGTTCTTCACCTAATTCGCCGATAATCGTGGAATATCCGCCTTTCGTAAGCAATCGTGTCCCGAAATTCTCCGCCGTGCCACCAGTGAGTTTAATCCATTCGTCCTGCAAGGAACCGATGAACTTACCGCCAAACGGTAATTTTCTCAAGACTGACAGCGAAAACACCTTGCCGGTCTCCTCTGAAAACGACTCAATCGCCACATCGCCCCACGCCTTAGCCAGAGACGTCGCCCAGTTTTCTTCACCGGACAGCCCGATATCAATCAGTGCTTGCCGTGCCGTGGCTTTTTCACCTACCCTCGGCAGCAATCCAGTAGACGCTCTTATGACCGCACCTTTGACGAGCTTGCCAGTCTGGATAGCAGCCTTGCCGGCAAATGACGTTGCATACTTTCTGAGAAGTTTCTCTCCTGCTTTTTGAGCGACCTTATCCCCGACCCTTGCAAGTCCGCCTGTAGCAGCAAATTCGACCATCCATGTCGGCATCTGCGATGTAATAGCAGCGACCTTACCACCAAGGGTCTTTGGCCGTGATTCAAACTCAAAGTCTTTGTATGCTTGAGCGATCATCGCTCTGTCGCCGTCAAGCGACCTTCTGTGAAAATCGGCCATCGCCAGCGCGCCCGGAATCCCGCTCTTTTGGGCCGATATAATTGATTTGCTATTCAACGAATCATAATTGAATTCAGCATCTAACAATCTGTTTGAGGCTTGGATAACTTCGATATTTGCCTTCAATCCTAAAATGCCGCCAACAATGGGCAGTTTCGTTATACCTTTTTCAAATGTCCATTCCCTTTTGAAGTTTTCACTAAAACCAGTTCTGTTGTCAGGGACGGGTTCGGCGAAATCATCTGGATCGCTTGACGCTATTCCCGCATCGTAAAGCCATTGATCGGCAACGACAAGGGGGACATCGTTCTCAATAGCGGCATCCCAAACTTTACCCGCTCTTTCAAACGCATCCTCTGGAGACAACGGCTCCCTGATAGGTTCCGGCAGTACAGCGACAGAACTTTCTATCGGATCGCCGAAAGCGTTTACCGGAGCATCTTGGATTTCGTCGCCGAATACGTTCTTTGCCATTATCGTTTTGTTGCGGTACGACCATCAGGCCCTATGTACCGCGTTCCTTTCGACAGCTTGTTATAATCTGCCTGTGTAGATATCGTTACCACAGTTCTATTGGTTGCTTCTAAAGGATTTGCAGCAAGGAAAGCTGCTGCCGTAAACTCGCCTTCGGTTCGTTCTCTCAATTTGCGCAGGTCATCAATGCTCTTGTTCCAATAATCATGTTTCAGGCTCTCGCTGAACTGGAAAAAGTCTTTTCCGAGTTTATCGGGGTTATCTTCAATCCATTGCCTGACTTCTGCATCGTATCGGGACAACGACCAGAATTGTAATTGCCGTTTTTCTACTTGAGTATTCACGAAAAGCTCAGCAATATCTGGAGCCAATCCTCTTACAGAATCTGCTATAAATTTTGCTTCTGCGTCTTCAGAGAATCTATCTACGATAAGGTTGCCCGCTTCTCTGTGTGCCCGGCTCAGTGCTTCCGCCTGAGAGGATTTCAAAGTATTCGCTGCCGACGCAGTTACCCTTTTGTATGCGTCGTCATCAAGTTTGCTACCATTGTCGATTACGTCCTGGTCAAACTCTTTCTTCGTTACTGTGCCACGCCATATATCCAGCGACTTCTCATAAAGTCGATTTTCTTCTACCCTGTCATTTACAATCGGAACTCCTTTTGCAATCGCAAGCGCCCGCGATTCAGCCGTCGCCAAAAGTTTCCCTTGAGTTGTTTCGTCTAAACTTGATGCTTCTATTGCCACCTGTGCTTTTGTGAAATCCTTTTCATCGTACAGCAACTTATTGATATTATCCAAATCTTCTTCCTGCTGTGCTTCTAACTCCAACGTATCTTCGGCCTCTCGGTTCCTGACACGCCTTTTGTATTCTGATTCAGCAGTATCTTTCTCTGAGCCCGTAAGGCCCTCAATGGCATCGATTGCGTCAAGCCCATCTTTTACATTGCCAGTATCCTGCCAAGCCTCAAAGCCTACCTGTGAGGCATTACCGACAGCAACCTTAGACTGCGCGGTCTCTATGACCTCCAGATCGACAGTAAGCTGCGCTTTCGCAAACTCTTTAGTCATTAGCCCTGATTCAACCTGGCCCGCATACAGGTCAGTCAGCTCGTTTTCTTTGAAATTGGTTATGAGATTCTTGCGCTGTAAATTGAAAGTCGCAAGTGCCTGCCGCGTCCTGATCGCCTCCATCGATGTTTGTGTCTGAGCATTGATATTGCCCTTGTTGCGAAGCATCCAGTTCTTATTATTCTGTTGGGCGAGTTTGGTAGTTGCCGTTTTTCCGGCATCCTCAATGCGGGCAACCATCTTATTGCGTTCGGCTTCCAGTTCCTCAAAGCTCGCTCCTGGCCTACTGACGACAAACGTGTCGAACGCTTCCATTTCAGCGGCGGCTATGCCCTGAAACTCAGCATGTTCGTTTGCCGCTTTCGCTTTTACAACCTTATCGTAACGGTCGCCTGTAAACTTAGCTGTTGCTTGCGCCAGCCCTATTTCACCGGACCTGTCGGCAAGCGACAGCGGTGGCTTAACCTCGCCGACTCTGGACGACGGCAATTCTCTTCTTTGTAAAGGTGCGATTGCTATATCTGTCATAGTTGCTCCGGACAATCCTTATAAACCGAACATCGCTAAACCAGTATATTTCAAAAAGTCCCTTCTGTTATTACTGCCTTGGCAAGCCCACAATAACGGCAAGGCAGCCTTGGCAGCCGCTTCTCTTTCTGCTTTGGTTATGAAAATAACCTGGCCCGGCGACGGTGCCACTGCCCCTGATTGCCATAACGGCGGTTACTGAGCAGTAATAATCTATCTTCTCCCAAATACAGAGGACTGAGGGTCTGTCCTTTAATTCCGGTAGGTACCGGTGGTGTCCATGTTCGGCCGAAATCCGCCGAAAATGAAGAATGGTTTTCCAGATCTTTATAATCACCAAGGGTCACGGTCCAGGCGACAGCCAGAAGCCGGCCCTGCCCCAGATTGATAATTTTCTGTTCAAAAAATCCTTTTTTTCCTTCCGGATCATAAAAAACCGTATTATGTTCCGGCCAGGTCTTTCCGTTATCGGTGGACCTATATACGACGACCCTCTCACCGAACCTCTTACTGTCGGGAAGAGTCGCCGCGGGGGCCAGCCATATATTCCGGCCGGCGTCAACAATAGGATTAGATATTTCGTAAGTCTGGGAAAGAGCAGCGGGTATGACCACCGCTTCCGACCAGCTCCTGCCCTGATCAAAGGACCGGCAGAAAACCGGTTCATTTTTTTCGTGGCCGAAAGATCTTGTATCCCCGTTCAGATAACCTCTTGCACCATAAGCGAGCAATGTACCGTCTGAAGCCCGGCTCAATCGCAGACTATTAATGGTCACGGGGTTTTCCTTTCTGGGAAGAATTGTTCCTTCATGGGTCCATGTGGAACCCCAATCGGAAGACCTGGACCAGTCTGTTCCTCCCAAGGCGTTCGGCCCTTCTCCCTTGGCGGTATAACCACAGATTATCTCTCCACCACCAAGCACTACCAGCGTCGGGAAGGCAGCATCATCCCTGCTTACCTGCCCGGTGTCTACTATTTCAATCTTTTCCATCGGTTTTGTATTCAAGATCTTCTCTTCACCTTCTACCATTTTCAGGTTATTGTAAATGAAAATAATAGTATACCCAATAACAAGGCGGAATGATTTTGTCAAGAATAATAATGGAAAGACCCTGTCTGGTCGCCGGCGACCTGCCCGGAAATAATAATTCCCTGTATTATCATTTCCCATCTATGGAAAAACTTTCGAACGGTGAAATACTCATCTGCTGTAAAGTGCTGAAGGGCAGCATGGGTGACCCGAAAGGCAGAATACTGATGTTGCGGTCCATCGACGAGGGAAAAACATGGGAAAAGGGAATCTCACCCACATGTCATGATGAGATTGATTATCCCCCAAAGGGATACCTGATGGCCCATGTCACCGAGCTTGGACCGGATGAGTTGATAGCCGTATACTCCCTCATAGACACTGATGAGAGCAATCCCCTATTCAACCCCTCAAGCGATGGTATGCAGAGCGCAACCACAAGGATTACCAAATCATTTGATAACGGCAGGTCCTGGGCAAAACCCAAGGATATTGAATTCGAATCCGCGGACATAATCGTTCCAAGTAAAATTATTCAACTGCCGGACGGAAACCTCGGATTTCCCTGCGAAATGCATGATCACTGGGAAGGCGGATACAGGGAAGGCAATTGCAGCAGGTTTATAAAGTCATATGATCGGGGTTATACATTTTCCGAGGGTCATATCATGGCCGCCGCCGCAGATATCCTTTACGGCGATGCGCGTCCTGCGTTTATCAATAACGAGATTCTGATATTTCTTTGGACACTGGATTTAACGAAAATGGAAGATCAGCCCATCCATTTCATCTCCACCACCGACAGTGCCAGGTCCTGGAGCAAACCCTCTCCCATCAACATTACCACCCAAATAATGTCTCCCCTATATTTCCGGGACGGTCTTATGCTGGCTATCCATCAGGACAGATTTTCCGACAATCCCGGGTTAAAGGCACTCCTCAGCTTTGATAACGGACAGAACTGGGATAGATCCACCGAGGTTACTCTCTTCGGTGCGGACAACAGGCCGGATGGAACCAATCCGTTTGCCCAATTTGACCAGTTTCAATTTGGCTATTCTTCGCTGGTAAAAACAGGGGATGCTTCCTGCCTGGCCTCTTTCTGGCACACCAACGGCGTGACCACCTCCATCTCGGTCATAAAAATCACCATAAAGGAGCATTAATATGGATGCCTATACCCGTGTAACAAAAACACTGAGGCATGAAACACCGGACCGGCCAGCAACCGACTATAACGCAACTTCGGAAGTGCATGAACAACTCTTCAGACACTTCGGATTTGAAACAGTTAATCAAATAGAAGATCATTTTAAATGCGATCTGCGTTGGGTGTACCCGAGATATACCGGACCCGATGAATTTTCAGGAGCCGCCGGCGTATCGGCCGAAGGCAAAGATTTTCTGGGCATTGTATGGCGCCCCGTCAAAAACAAATACGCCACCTACAATGAGATTGCAGTCAGCCCCCTGGCCGATGCCGAAAGTGTAGAGGATATTGAGACGTATCCCTGGCCCACCGCCGACTGGTTCGATTTTTCCCATCTGAAGGAAGAAATAAAACGTATCAATGACAAGGAAAGGCATTTTATTTGTTTTTTTGCAGGCGGGGCCTTTGAGACACCCTGGTATATGCGCGGGATGGAGAACTTTCTTACCGACCTTGTGCTCCAGCCGGAAATAGCCGAAGCCATCAGCAGAAAGGCCCAGGAGTTCTATAAATCCAGAGCATTAAAAGCCCTGGAACAGAGTGATGGACAGATCGATATGATCGGTTCGGGCGGTGATATTGGCACCCAAAGAGGAATGATGATCTCGCCCGATATCTGGCGCAAGCATATAAAACCACACTCGAAGGAGCTCATTCGTTCTTTCAAGGACATGGGTTACTATACGTTCTACCATTCCTGCGGTTCAATCGTTCCGGTAATAGAAGACCTTATTGAAATCGGTTTGGATGTCCTTGATCCGGTGCAGATCAGCGCAGACGGTATGGATCCTGAATATCTAAAAACAAATTTCGGCGGCAATTTATCCTTCCATGGGGGGGTGGACGAGCAGACGATGCTGCCGGTGTTAACCCCTGACCGGCTCGAAAAAAAGATCATTGATCTTATCGATATTCTTGGCCGGGAGGGTGGTTTTATTCCCTGTGCCGCTCATGCCATACAGCCCGATACTCCCATAGAGAACATAATCACCATGTATACAACAATCGGTAATTACAGGTATTCTTGATTCTATGGCGATCGCAACATCTCTTTTAAAACTAAATGACAATTGAGCTGTTGCCGGGGAACCAACACCGGGGGAGAGGGTATGAAGAAGGAATTCCTGCAGTCACTTCCAGACCAGCCCGAGGCCGTTCAAGAAAGGGGCTCTAAGGTTTAAATGATTTGAGCTTTAGTTCTTTGATAGGTTTGAAGTGTTTGGTATTGCTTGAGCAGAGCACTATATTGTTCTCAGTCGCAGTTTGCCCTTTATGGTGGACTTGATTCTTGCTATACTTTCGATATGGGCAGGCCTGATCTTGTAAGAGAGGCGGTTAGACAGGCAATAGCGGATGCCGGTGAAGGGGGAGGATATATTATAGGCACCGGTGAAGCTGTGGACCCGACGTTAACTACTCCTGAATGTCTGCAGGCTGCGGCAGATGCAACCAGGGAATTTGGAGTATATAAATAAATGAAAAGTTCTTCAAATAGTGTACCGCGAGTTGCTCCCAATGCGTATGAATATGTTAAAGATGTTCTTGATTATGGTTTCAAGAATGCTCATTCAGTGGGGATTTCTGCCAGGCTTGAACAGGAATTTGCCGAACGTTTCGGACAGGTTTATGGTTTAGGCCATTGCAACGGTACTGCAACTTTACAGACAGCGTTATTGGCTGCGGGAGTAGGTGTTGGCGATGAAGTAATAGTGCCGTCCTTTACTGTTTTTTCTACCCCCGCGGCAGTCCTGCATTGCAATGCTATTCCGGTCATTGTAGATGTTAATCCAGATACCTGGACTATTGATGTGGATGCTGTTCGTAAGCACATTACACCGTGCACACGGGCGATTATACCTGTTTCCATTTGCGGTCTTTCCCCTGATTACGATCCGATTATGAAGATTGCCGAAGAGCATGATTTGATTGTTATTGAAGATAATGCCCAGTGTTTTTTAGGGTATTACAAAGACCGTATTGTCGGTTCCATAGGTCATTTTGCAAGTTTCAGCTTTCAGTCATCCAAGACTATAACCTGCGGTGACGGCGGGATACTGATTTGTTCGGATGATAAACTGGCTTTAGCGGCCAGGAAGGCTGCCACCTTAGGTTATAAGGATATTAGTTTGAATCCGGGAGATAATGTGGTCTCAGAGCAATTACGCTGCCAGCCGGACTATCAGCGGCACGATAGGATCGGCTGGAACCAGCGTCTGTCTGAAGTGGCTGCTGCTGTCGCCCTGGCAGAGCTTGAACGTATTGACGAATTGGCCCAAATGCGTACTTACAGTGCGAAAGCTTTTGAAAGAGTAATAGATAAGTGTGATTGGATACAACCCCAGAATACCCAGGAAGGGTATGTTAATGCTTACTGGAACTATGCGGCCAGAATCATGCGTGATGATATTGTTTGGCCTGATTTCTTATCCACTTTTATTGAACTTGGAGGTGATGGGTTTTACGGTGCATATCAGCCTGCTCATCTTGAGCCTGTTTTTGCCAATCTGAACAAAGCAGTTGATGAGAATAGGCAGCGGTATCCGCATTTTAGCGACAGACTGCCACGTTATGAAAAGGGGAGCTGTCCTGTCTGGGAATCAATACAGCCGCGGATTATCATGCTGAAAACTAACTATTTTGATACTAACGAAGCCGATAAACAAGCGGAAGTTTTTGCGAAGACGATCAAGTGTTTCTGAGTCAAACGATATTGACTTTAACCGGATGAGTCATACCACCGGGGGTATCTGCTTTTCAAGATATCCCTGAATTTTTCAAATGCCGAATCGGGTGGATAAGAATATGGAGGCAGGAGCCTGAGGGGAAAATTCGGTATGTGCATTTTCAGGAAAATTTTATCATAAGCCCCGTCTATATGACCGGTATCACCGACACATCTCATCAATTCCTGCGTCAGCTTTAAAAGCTCGGACTGCATATCGAAGAGAGTATTCCTGGTTCCGCTGCGGCCGGCATTATAGTAAAACCACGCCGTTTCCCACTTGCAGCTCGCCAGGGAAATCAGAAATCCGCACTCACCGAGCAGAGAAGCATAGGCATACCCGGGACTGGTAAAGAAAAATCGAAGAGGCAGATTGAGACCCATGAGCTCTTCAATATATCGCGTAGAATCGGTGGTAATTTTGGCTCCCACAAAGTTGGTATATTTCTCCGATAAGTCGGCATACTCCCGGGGCATGACGATTCTGCCTGCCCGTTTCAGGTTGTAATGAAAAAAATCTGCATCGGGAAATGAGGTCAGGACTTCCCGAAAAAAAACTTCCGTTTCCTGCCGATTCAACACCTCCCACGATGGCAATGAAATCTGGAATGTCTTAACACCAAGATTCCCGGCAATCTCAATCCGCTTCAAGATTTCCGAAAGAGAAATACCGATTACTCCAACCATCGGATCGGCCTGCCCTTTCTTCATCTCATCGGTAAAAACCGAGACAATAGGGGAATACTCTTCCCGGCTCAAGGCGTACCCTTCCCCGGCGGTACCGAAAATATAAACCAGGGGGGTGTGCTCCAGGATAGAGCGTACAGCTCCCCTGAAAATTTTTTCATCAAGTTTGAAATCCTGATCCCAGGGAATACAGCAGGTTGCAAGAATTCCGGACGGATAGCGGAATTCGCCCCGGTTTTTAGCGTGCTTCATGTTGCAGCGGGTGGATATTGGATATTCCACAGACCCGGATTGACCAATTCATCCGGTGCGTTTTGATATGTCGATTCAATTCGAGCAGATATTTGATCATCAAGGGGTCCGCCGGCCAAAATGCTTAGGTTTTCCTGCAGCTGTTCGGGCGAATCGAGGCCGACAATGGTTGATGTTAAACCTTCTTTTCCCAGCACATATCGCAAGGCCATCTCCTTGAGCGGGATAGCAAAAGCAGCGGCGATTTCTGCAAGTTTCTTTTTAAACTCTAGAGAGACGGGAACCTTAACGGCTGCCTCATCCGGCTCCATCAGCAATAGTCCCTGCAAATAAGAGCTTCGGCTGAATAGTATTACATTCCGCTCTGCACAGGCTTGGAAGACACCGGCGCGTTCCCACCTCTGATCGAAAACATTGAATGGAATCTGCAGAACCCGGACGGCGGAATCCTCCAGACAGGCTAGAGCCTCTTCAGGTCCTCCGCCGATGGATACTCCCGGATACCGGATTGGTCCTTTCGTCATTTCTTCCAGTACGTAGTTCCAGATGAGGCCGTCTCTATAGGTTTTATAGTCATAAAAATGAAGCAGGTAAATGGGGATCGAATCCAACCGCAGGGTCTCCAGGCTCCGGTAGAGTGATGTTTTTGAGTGTTCTATGATTTCCCTATCGGACAAATCACGGAAATTATCCGGCAAATCGAGTTTTGTGCTTACGATAAACTCCAGCCCCAGCTCCCGGAAAGCACGGCCGAGAACATCTTCGCTCGTGCCGTACCCCCGCGATGTATCAAGGAAGTTAATATTGTACCGACAGGCGATTTCCAGAATTTTCAAAGCCTGCGGATAGCTCACCTTGCCGGTTGGGTTATTGATTCCATAATCAAGCCCGAACTGGGCCGTACCGAGACCCAATCTCGACAGGTGAGGGAAGTCGTTTCCCATAGTGCTCTTTCCGCTTAAAGCGGGCACGTCTCGAGGAGACTTTTAAAATACTCCGAGAGCCCCACCACATCGGCGCCGATATTGATAAACTGATAGCCCATATTCACCAGAGTGGAATAGTTCCCGGGGCCGCCCACCGTGGCAGGATATTTTCCATACTTACGGCAAACCTCCGCCACCCTCTCCCTGGTTTTCAAGAGCTCGGGATTCTCCCATTCACCGGGTTTCCCGAGGGATTGAGAAAAGTCGCCGGGACCGAACAGAATCATATCGATGCCGTCAAGCTGCGCGATTTCTTCGAGCTCGGGTAAGGGCTCCACATCTTCGATCTGGACACAGACAATCCGGTTCTCATTGGCCTGCTTTGCATAATCAAGTAAATCTATCTGGCAGTAAGCTCCGTCGGCATTACCGCCGTCTATCGGTCTTTTCCCCAGGGGGTGAAACCGGGTAGTCTGGACAATGTGTCGGGCTTCTTCGAGACTCATGAGATGCGGAACGATGATTCCCGCCGCATCCAATTCGAGGGGTTTGATGTAATCGGAATAGGAACCTTTTTCCACCCTGACCATCACATCGGTATTATAAATTTTGCCGGCGCGGACGCCGTTTTCCAGGGTATCCCAATCTGTAGGCACATGTTCCATATCGAGCCATACAGAATCAAATCCGCACATTCCGGCAATCTCTACGATCTTCGGATCGAAAAGATTGAGTTTGATACAGCGGGCCACCCCGCCCTTTTTTAGTATTTCCAGTACCCTGCTTTTTCGCATCTCCATTCTATTCTCCTCATTGAACCTATATCATTCACCCAACTCAGGTGAGGCGCGTAAATCCTTTACAAGCCGCGGGACCTTGCAACGCGCCGGCCGGATTTCCCGAATCAAGGTATTGTTTCAACTTGGGAAACACTCCCCTGAGGGCCTCACCATAGGAGGTGATGATATCCGCTTTATGTGCGCAGGATGCATAAAATGCGTTATTACCTAAAAACCCGCAGTCCAGCAGCTCCTGAACCAGGAGGGTGTTCAGAATTTCTCTTTCATGAACATCGAAAATGAAATGGCAGAGTGCTGGAAGTCCTTCAATGATAATCGGGATTCCCGATTCGTCGGCACATTTCCGCCAGATAGCCTGAACCTGTTCTCCCGCGTTTCGCAGCAGTTCAGGGACGCTCCGCCGTTTAAACTCTTTTAGAGCCGCGCCGGCGGCCGCAAAACCAACTCGTTCGGTCCAGTAGGTGGAAGATATAAAGGTTGACTGGGCCGTTTCCATTATCGCTTCCCGGCCGACGATTGCCGCGCAGGGATATCCGTTGCTTAAGCCTTTGGCATATACGGCGATATCCGGAGTAACCCCAAAAAGCCGGTGTGCTCCGCCCAGGATATGCCGCCAACCCGAGGAAACTTCATCAAAAACTAGGACTGCTCCCATTTTTTCGACCCTGGTTATTACCTCCTGGAGAAAATCATCCTTCGGTTCGTTATATCTGAGCGGTTCCATTACGATAACCCCGATAGCATTGCCCTGACGGGAAATAATTTCGTCAAGTTCGGAAATGTTGTTGTAATGGAAAGGGAACATCGTACCGGCAAGCTGTGGGGGTACCCCCTTCGGCTCAAGCCCGGGAAGCAGGTGATTCTCCAGGGTATCGGCGGCCGCCAGGTTTGCCGCAAGGTACCAGTCATGCCAGCCGTGATAGCCACAGAAAGCGATTCCAGCCCTCCCCGAGCATGCCCGTGCAATACGAACCGCCACGGCCAGGGCCTCTCCCCCGGTTCTGGCAAAACGAACCATTTGGGCCCAGGGATTAAACTCCAGCAGGAGTTCCGCCAATGCTACTTCCTCCGGGAAATTCAGGCTGCACATGGAACCCTGCTGAACCGCATTGATGACCGCCTCGTTCACAACGGGATCGGCATAACCCAGGAGACAGGTTCCAATGCCCATACTGGTCATGTCAACAAAGCTGTTTCCATCCAGGTCCCGGATGGTACAACCCTGCGCCTCTACCGCATAGGGCGGCCATAGGCCCGGAGCAAAGAGTTCAGGGCGCTTACTGAGCAGTTGGGTTCCGCCGGGAATGAGTTTTTTGGCCTTTTCGTACAGGCTCCAGCCCTCAGTTGTTTTCATATTTTACCAAAGCTCATATTGTTATAACCATTAATCAACATAGTGTACAATAACCATAGGTAATCCGTCATTAAGATGAAAATCGCTCAATGTCCAAAAGGGACAACGCATTACCGAAAAAGAGATCATCGATCTCTGAGGACTTGAGTCCTACCATGTCCGCAGCCTGTTTTTGGGAGCGCAGCTGTTCATATACGACGAAAGTGGACCGGGAATCACAGTGCTCCAGAGTATCCTTTCCCCCGTATCCTTCCCAGGCATAACCATAGGTGATGTATTTTCCCCTGAAACTGCCGGCGGATACATTGTCAGTACCGAAGAGGATCCGTTTCCGGTCAAAATATCTGAACAGAAGGTAGTGACTGTAGCTGTCGTTCACCGCCGATGTATCTATCCAGAGCGACGGCAGTTCCCGGAGAATATGAATCGATTCCTGAAGAAACACGGAATTGAAGGCCCGTGCACAGTGGGCCAGGATCCATTTTATATGCGGATAGCGACGGGTGAATTTTGTAAGATCATCCAAATTCTCCCTATCCGCCGGTCCCTCGAATTTGGAGAGATGCAGAACAACCGCAAGGCCCAATGAATCGGCAGCTTCCATCAGATTTTCAGGAAAAAAATCGGTAATCTTGGCTTGGGCCGGATTCGGCGCATAGATCCGGTAGGGTTTTAATGCGGCGATGATATCGCCGCCGGCACTGCCGCGCAGTTCCTCCGGAGACATATCCGGCGTTACCAAAATTCCCGAAAAGGAAGGGAAATCCCCAACAGGACGCACATATCCCTGGACATTCTGTACCATCCATTGGTTATGGCCGGAAACATCAATATCCGCCAGTGGGGTCGGCAGGGCCAGAAAACCGAAAGACCTGCCTGGAAAGATACTTCCGGACCAGGATCGAAGGGCGGGGAGATCTATTTCCAACCTGAGGACCGAATCTACATCCCGGTTACCGTCGGCAAATTTCTCATTCCAGAGATGAGTGTGGACATCATAGATTTTAGCCGGAACAAATTCTTCGAGTTCTCTCTGCCAGAGTTTTTTATCAAAATCGGTTACTTCCGGATTCTTCATACCCTTACCTGTTTGTTGAAGCGGTGTTTACCGGGTGCGTCCGAATAAAGTTCGAGCGGTACGATACATGGCTATCCCCATTCCCCTGGCGGTTCGTTTCTTCCTGTCATCCGCCAGGGAGCGGATAAATCTGGTCATCAGGATGCAGCCCAAACCGCAGATGCCAAAAAAAATCCTGTAAGCCGTCATGGGACTGGAGAAGTATTGTAGATTCCATTCGAGTAAAACTCCGCCGAAAAAGGAGCCGAAAAACCATCCGATACCAAAAACAAAGGTTGAAGCTGCAAAAAATACGGGTCGTTTTTCCTCTTCGCTCTGGGAGAACACCATAAACTGCTGGGTGGAATAAATACCGGAGCCAAAAAGTCCACGCGAGCCCTCCCAGGCAAAAAGTGCGTAAATAAGGATAAATACAACTCCTTGACCGAGAAGAGCGAAAATACCCGCTGCCAATCCGATCACGCCAATGTTATGAATATTTTTCCCCCCGACACGGTCCGCCAGCTTACCCCAGAAGGGTAGTACCAGTACCGAGAGAAGGGATACGAAAGCACCGATGGAAGAAATAAGTGCCATGGAAATACCCTGGACATTCAGCAGGTAGGGATTGATAAAAGCCATAATCATAGAGTTGAGCATACCGAAGATGGCGATAACCAGCAGAAGCTTTCGAAAGCCATCATTTTGGAAGGGGAGCAGGATATCCGTAAAACGAAGATCCGGTCTTTTCTCAGGGTCCTGCCTGGGGAGCCGCATGATAATAAAACTGGCGATGACTTCAAAGAGGCCCGTGGAAAACATGATGAAGAACATAGTCCGGTAAAACTCCTGATCGCTTCCGGATGCATGCAGGTCCAGTATCCAGCTTAACGGGATTGCGAGGATAAACCCGGGAAGGGTCCAAATGACGGTAATCCGGGAGAGGTGCATTCCCAACACATGTTGCGGTACGTTGGAACGGACCAGGAGCTGAATACAGTTATTGGAGATAATGGGAAAGATGTGTACGGTTATCAGGATGACCGCAACAGCGGCCGCCAGGACGGATTTGTCGTTGGTAAGATTGGGCAGGATAAGGAAAAGAAGAGGCATAAACACCCGGATAAGGTAGCCGATTCCTACGATTTCTCGGTCCCTGTTAAATTTTCCGATGAAGGGCGAGAACAGCAGGTTGATCACCATCGGCAGGAGATAGGCGAATCCCTTGATAGCACCGAACTGCTGCATATTCAGCCCCATGCGCAGAAAAATTCGGTCCAGAAATAGGAAATTTGCCACCACGGAAATGGCAATATTATTAAAGAAATGAAATGCATAAATTTTGCGGAGATTAGGGTGCAAATCAGTCATGTGGTCTGCCCTTTGCCAGTAGCTCCAAAATGGGTCCGATCTTTTTCTGCCTAAGGAATTCGGCCATACTGATGTGATCCCGGGCATCAGCAACAAGATCCTCCAGGGCTTTCTCCTTCTCCTTCCAAATATGATTGATGCCGGACAGGGGAATATTGGCCCGTATGTAGAGATCATAGAGTTTATCGTTATGGGCCGCTTTTACCAGAAGATTATGAAACCTTAAATCTCCTTCACATAGACCCAGGTTATAACCGTTTTCCGCCATAAGCAGCATGTGGCGGGCCGTTTCTTCAAGTGCATGAAGGTCTTCTTCTCCTGCCCGTTCGACCGCAAGACGGGCGGCGGCGGTTTCAAGGATCTGTCTGACTTCATAGGTTTCTTCCAGATCCCGTGCCGTGTATTCCCGGACAAAAATACCCCCTTTTTTACCCCTGACAACGAGTCCTTCGGCCAGAAGCCTGGAAAACGCCTGCCGAATATCTCCACGGTTTACCCCTGCCGATTCTCCCTGGGCCTGTTCGGTCAAGCGCCGTCCGGGCTCGAAATTTCCGGCAAGAAGCTGTTCACGAATAAATGTATATGCTTTGTCTGCCTGAATACTGCCTTTCACCATTTATTCTCCGGTGCAGAATATTCTTAGAATAATTCTTTTCTGTTGACAAAATTCTTTTGTAATAGTATACCATAATCAGTGTTTTTGTCTACATATTTTCAGCAAATATCAAGAAAACATTGAGGTGGTTATGAGCATACTTACCCTTTCCCTCTTATCTCCGGACGAAATTGAAATCATTGATCATGGTAGCCTGAAACTTATTGAAGATACCGGCTTTCGAACCGCCCATCCGGAAACCCTGAAACTCTTCAAAAAAGTCGGAGCCGTTGTCCACGAAAATACCGGATCAGTCCGAATACCCTCAGCATTGACCCGGGAACTTCTTTCGCGGGCACCTGATACAGCTGAAGAAACCGGATTGAATGGCAGGGTTCTGAAAGCCGGCGGAAAAAATCGTTACTATATGTCTCTTATTCTCGATCCCTTTGTGGTGGATTGGGATGAAGGAATACGCGCACCCCGACTTGAGGATGTCCGCAGAAATACGATGGTCGGTGAAAGCCTAGACCGGGTTAATTCCATGATGCGCATGGAGTACCCTGTGTCGGATATTTCCGAACCGGACAGCTGTTATAAAACCATGGAGACATTTCTCTGCAACACCACCAAACATACGGCCGTATATCCCGTTTCGGAAAAAAATTGCAGGGACTGGATGGACGTGGCTGCGGTCATTGCCGATTCGGCAGGATTACCGGTGAAAGAAACACCGCTTTTAAGTATTGCCATGGCGGTGACAAGCCCTTTACAGATTCATCCGCCCAATATTGAAATTATGAAACAGGCCATGGAACGATGCTACCCGATTATTCCAACAGTCTGTCCAATGGCAGGAACAACCTCCCCATACTCCGTCGCCGGTACATTTATCCAGGCGAATGTTGAATCACTGCTCCCCGTGCTGGTGGCACAACTTTACCAACCGGGACATCCGGTTTTCTATGGGATAGGTCCTTCTGTTACTGATATGAAAACAGGGAGGGATCTCTATTATCGTACGGAAAAAATGCTTTTCAAGATTATGGCTAATCAAATGGGCGAGTATTACCATCTTCCAACCTCCGGAGAGGCTGGGGGCACCCTTACTCACCGGGCGGACCCTCAGAATGGAGCGGAGAGCATCCTCTACCTTCTCGCCTCACACGGAACCCGGCAGAATATTATCGGCGGCCTCGGCAGCCTTGGCAATGCCAACGGAATGTCGACAGAGCAAATCATCATGCAGTGCGGATTGGTGGATATGGTGGAATACCTTGCCCGGGGAGTCGATTTGTCTGAAGAAAAACTCGCTCTCGATTCCATCCGCAGCGTAGGACCAGGGGGGAATTTTTTAGAAGACAAACTCACCCTTTCCCTGCTGCGTGATAAAACCGAATTCTTCGACAGTTCTTATTTCGATTTATCCGGGGGATACAACGGCATAGGTATTCACGAAAAAGCACATCAAATTGCCGCTGACCTTGTTTCCCGATACAACCAGGGCGTCCCTGGAAAAACCAGGGAAGCAATCGGTAACTTTTTTTATGATAAATACAGGGACAAATCTACGGCAGCCCTTTAGGTTCATTACACATCATTTCGCCGTATATCCGCCGTCCAGGGGTATGTTTGCCCCGGTAATATAGCGTGAAGCATCGGACGCCAGAAATACGATGGCGCCCATAAGATCAGTGTTATTGGCCATTCTTCCCAGCTGAGTACGCCGGCTGTAATTTTTCACAAACTGCTCGGGATGTTTTTGCGAAAACAGGCCTCCGGGGGAAATGCAGTTAACCCGAATCCCGTAACGGCCGAAATAGCTGCCGCAGAAGCGGGAAAAATTTATCAGGCCGCCCTTATGAAAGAAGTAATCCGGCGACCAGCCGCTCATATCGGTGCCGTCGTAGTTATGGTCCTCAACCCCGACCATTCCCATCATCGATCCGATGTTTATTATGGAGCCGGATTTTCGGGGAATCATAACTTCTCCCACCGCCCTGGTCAGAAGGAAGAGTCCCGTCGCATTGATATGCATACTATCATCAAAGCGGGCGGCGTCGGCCTCCCAGCCCTTCTTGACGGTTCTGGCAACAGCATTGTTTACCAGTACATCAATCCGGCCCTCCTGCTCCGCAACCCGGTCACGCAAGGCCAGGATCGACGCTTCGTTTCCCTGATCGAACCTGAGCGCAGAGACATCCCCGCCGTTTTTATTCAATTCATCAGCCACTTTTTGAAGCGCCTCCAGGTTTCGGGAAGCTACATAGGTTTTTGCGCCGGCCTCCGCCAAAGCCCGTGCGCACTGTAATCCGTATCCACCGGCACCTCCGGTGAGCAGTGCGACCTTTCTCTCTAAGGAAAACGATTGGAGCACCTTCATTCCAAACCCCATTATTAAATATTCTGCAGCATAATCTCTATACCACCCTTCTCCCGGCTCTGGATGCCGGCGATAACCATCCGCATCAGTTCTTCGGTCTCCTCATAGGGAAAGGGACGTATGCCAGTCCGAAGATACTCTACAAAAGTTTCCAGCTGGCGCTTGAAGGAAAAGAAAGAATCCTTCACAACCAGTTGATCGGCGCCCTGTGTCCCGCAGAGGGACAATAGTCCAAAACCGCCGTACATGTCGGTGGAAGCAACACAAACTACATCTATCCCTTTTGCGTGCTTAAAATGAACAACATTCCTCTCATAGCTGCCGGTATTTGTTCCGGAGATATAGCCAGGCCCGGTAATGGGGAAGACAGCCTCCAGAGCATGTATGCCGTAGGTCTCCCATTTTTTTGCCGTTGTGATGGATATATAGCGAAGATCACCCAGATTGCTGGTGGAAAGACGATAGGGTAAAAATTCCTTGGAATAACGCATTGAGCTCGAACTGAGAATTGGTTTGCCTTCGGCGATCCAGCCATTGAATATTGTTAAATCTTCGGGGTTATCCACCATGGGCTTATCCACGAAAATCGGAAGCCCGGCTTCAACAAAGGACTTGGCCCGGGCCACATGTTCGGACCCGATATCCGTCGCAATGATCACAGCATCGACCTCACCGATTACATCCTCCGGATTGTTCACAACTTTCGGGATGAGAGAACAGCGGGCCACATGTTCGGCGGTAAACTCCCCCTCACCGGTGCAGCAAATATGAGTAACCCTGGCCCCGGGGATTGTCAGGGTTTCCGGCGGCTGTTTATTCAGATATTCGGGAATTCCTGCATAGGGGCACTCCCTGGTCATCAAGTCCCGGTCATAACCGTTAACTATTGCACTCCATGAATACGGATGCCCGTTACCCGGAGTCAGTCCCAGCACGGCCAGCCGGATATCATCACTTTTTACAAGCGGCTTGTTATCTGCATGTAGAGAAGATGCTGCCATCATATCAAACCTTTCAATATAGGATCCATTACCAGGCGGTAACACCGCCGTCAACACTCAGCACCTGCCCTGTTATAAAAGCCGCCTCATCGGAGGCCAAGAACACTACCGCTCCTGCAACCTCTTCCCTGCGTCCCGTTCTGCCCAGCATACTTTTCCGCTCCAGGTTACGGATGAATTCACGATTATTTTTATGAGCGGTGGACCAGGGAAACGCGCCGGGAGCGACCGCATTTACACGAATATTCCTCGGACCAAAATGCGCTGCAAGATACCGGGTCATCTGGATCAGGGCCGCCTTTCCCGCTCCATATTCAATGGGATTGGGAACCAAATCACCGGGATAATCCGAGGGGTTAGGCACAATGATCCCATACATGGAGGCAAAGTTTATTATGGCACCCCCGTTTTTCATCTCGGAGGCACAGCGGCGG
>SDBT01004960.1_pt1 | contig 22461 bp, 25 predicted proteins | sample 2277101 | NCBI WGS metagenome assembly SDBT01 (sample SAMN10404973, study PRJNA504765) | marine sediment metagenome | isolation source: marine sediment core GS10_PC15, 103 cmbsf | place: Arctic Ocean: Southern Knipovich Ridge | collected 2010 | reverse complement strand
AAAGGAATTGACGGGGGCCCGCACAAGCAGCGGAGCGTGTGGTTTAATTCGATGCAACGCGAAGAACCTTACCAAGGCTTGACATGTCGGAAGTAGCGACCCGAAAGGGAAGCGACCTGTTAAGGCAGGAACCGTCACAGGTGCTGCATGGCTGTCGTCAGCTCGTGCCGTGAGGTGTTGGGTTAAGTCCCGCAACGAGCGCAACCCCTATTGCCAGTTAATTTCTCTGGCGAGACTGCCCCGCATAACGGGGAGGAAGGTGGGGATGACGTCAAGTCAGCACGGCCCTTATGCCTTGGGCTACACACACGCTACAATGGGTGGTACAATTGGTTGCAATGGAGCGATCCGGAGCCAATCCTATAAAACCATCCTCAGTTCGGATTGCAGGCTGAAATTCGCCTGCATGAAGTCGGAGTTGCTAGTAACTGCAGGTCAGCACACTGCGGTGAATACGTTCTCGGGCCTTGTACACACCGCCCGTCACGTCATGAAAGTTGGCAACACCTGAAGTCGATGGGCTAACCTCGGATTTATCCGGGGAGGCAGTCGCCGAGGGTGAGGCTGATGATTGGGACGAAGTCGTAACAAGGTAGCCGTAGCGGAAGCTGCGGCTGGATCACCTCCTTTCTAGGGAGAGAATGGGGTAAAAGCCTATTATCTCCTAGGTCGATCCCCAATTATTTGGGGGTAGGTCTTCCTTCCGCTATCCAGGGGTTAAGGTGCTTTTTTATTTGGGGGTGGAATGAATATGACTAATGACCCAGTAGCAAGCCGAGCTTTAAAACATCCAGCAAATTGGATGTTATGGTGTCCTGAATGTAATGAAAGAGTTACTCTACGAGAGTTATTAGATGCTAACCCGAAACAGCAGTTATCGGAAATTGATCTTCGTAGCTTCTCTTGCCCTCATAACCCTCTTGTCCTAATGGTTTTAAGACCAATCAAATTCAACATAATGGATGCCCTATTTCTGCTTCGCCATTCAGTTTAGAAATCCTATAATTGGGTACTAGCTAAAACAAAAGAAGTGCTCCCTGATTTTTAGTTAGCGATAAAAAGAACTTTGGAGGGATTGTATGCCTGAAGGAAAAGATATATGTACGAATTGCAACGCATCAGCAGGTTATTCTAACGGCATATGGCAGTGTAGCAATGGCGATTGTTCGACAATTTGGTGGGGACCATTTGATGAACCCAGTGGCGAGGGGAAGGGAAAGTGGTGCTACCAGTGTGAGAGCCACACACTTTATGAGGTTGCACAAATATCGAATGTAAATGTATTAAGATGCCATAGATGTGGAGCCACTCGTCTTGAAATTGCACGATGAATCCGCCTTACTTGATGCAAGGAATAATTGCCATATTTTGTTTGAAGAGGGGGAAATATTTTTGAGAGGGGCTGGCGCCCCTCTCCGCGGCTACTCCCTACTCTGGAGATTTCTAAAATAGCCTTAATTATAACCTCTCCCTTTCCTAAAGGGAGACCGAGAGGGATTTCGGGATTTCAAATCCCCCTTAATCCCCCTTTGGAAAAGGGGGATAGCTGGTTTCCCGTGACTTTTTTCAGTACTCTGCTTTGGGGGTGAGAGGGAAGATAAAAAGGGGTAAAAATGTGAGAGAGGGACTTAATACCGTAACCGGACAAGGTGTTAAAGAGGGCGCCAGCCCTCTTATGAGAACTCCCCCCTTCCCTTGCTAAGGGAAGGGGGTCAGAGGGATGGGTTCACAATTTTTGCTAGGGCGGGGCAAAAGCTGCCAGCTTGATTTTTATCGGTGTTTCTTTTAGAATAAAGGTGATTTATGGGCCACTAGCTCAGTTGGTTAGAGCGCAGTCCTGATAAGACTGAGGTCTGTTCTTGATAAAAGATGAAATACCAATCCTTAATACTAATCGCCTCTTTTACCAAGGTTCTAGCCTGGGTAGTGGTGGCAATCGGTATCCTTAGCTCTATCCGCTTAGGTATTATAGCTACCACCCTGCTAGCCTCTATCAGCTTCCTAGTAGGTGGCCTGCTGGTTACGGCCATTGTTGCCGCCATGTTGCTAGCTTCCTCAAAGTTTATTCACCTGTTTCTTGATATTCAGAAGGACTTGAGTGAGGTAGCTGAATGCTTAAAGAAAGAGCCGAAAGATTAGGCTTGCCATTTTAGTGTGGGCCATTAGCTCAGTTGGTTAGAGCGCAGTCCTGATAAGGCTGAGGTCTCTGGTTCGAGCCCAGAATGGCCCACTTTGAATTGCTACTACGGTGTTTCAAGCTCAGGTTATTGCCAATGTAATAGCTGAAGAGGTATAACCGGTGACTGAGGGGCTTGACAAAAACAGCCTGAATGCTTAAAGTAGTTCCTTACTCAGGGTTGCTGGCGTTGCTTAAAAGGCACGCTATTATTTCGCAATCCCGATTATACCCCGAGGGACAGGAGGTTTATATGAAGAGACGGCTAAATCTATTGATAGTGGTAGTAATTACACTGGCGCTAGTAGTGTCAGGCTGTGCCGGACAAGGTGGTGAAGGAAAAGGTCCCATTGTAGTGGGGTCCAAGCTTGATCTTGAGGGGCAGCTTCTGGGAGAGATGATTATATTAATGCTCCGAGACAACGGCTTTGAAGTGGTTGATAGTACATCGTTCGGGGCAACTTCAGTGGTACGCAAAGCACTCGAAAGCGGTGAGATTGACATCTACCCGGAATATACAGGGAATGTCGGCTGGTGGTTTGATGAAGCTGGTGCTGAACTTTGGAAAGACCTCCAGGGAGGATATGAGAGAGCCAAGGAGCTTGACGAGGCCGCTTACAATATCACCTGGCTCAAACCGGTACCAATCACCAATGACTGGGCTATCGCTATACCCAGAGACTTTGCTGAAGCAGAAGGTTTAGTGACTCTGGATGACTTTGCCGCATATGTAAATGGGGGCGGGTATGTGAAACTGATTGGCTCCGAGGAGTTCGTCAGCAGCGAAGCTGCCTTGCCCGCCTTCCAGGAGGCATATGGCTTTAGCCTTACCGAGGACCAGCTTATCACGGTAGCCAGTGGCGATACAACACAAACGGAGAAGGCGGCGTCTGAAGGCACGGACGGGGTGAACGCCGCCATGGCTTACTCCACGGATGGTGGCATCAGCGCATATGGCCTTGTCGTCTTAATCGACAACAGGGGCGTCAACCCTATTTATGCACCGGCACCGCGTATACGCAAGGAGGTCCTTGAGCAGTATCCCGAGATGGCCAGTATCCTCAATCCGGTCTTCGAATCCCTGAACCTGGAGACTCTCCAATCACTCAATGAAAAGACTGCCGTTGAGGGCCAGAGCCCGGCTGACGTGGCCCGTGATTACCTTACCTCACAGGGATTCTTGAAGTAAAATTATTGAACCTAAGGGAATAGATGATTGGGCGACTAATCAGCCGTGATAGCGTGGCCATTACAGGATGTGTCATTGGTTTCTCCTCACTGTTTTTCGGCTGGTTGACACTCAAACCCAGTCGGATTGTCGCGGGAACCAGCCTGGGCCTGTGGGAGAGCTTCGGTTGGGAGAACGCTGTTATCATCCTTGGGCTGTGGCTTATTTGCTTTATTCTTAGCCTAACGGGAGGGGGCCGGCTGCGGACGGTAATTCTCGGTACTGCCGCTAACCTAATCCTCTTTGTCACTTTTCTGTTCGCCGGACTGGATGCCAGCCGACTTCTCGAGGGGGAAGAATCCTTCGCCCGCGTGTCCCTTGGTGCTGGATTCTGGATTACCCTGGCTGGGGCATACATTGTCATCTTTGCTGCTCGCCAGAGGCTCAATGATTGGCGTGTCTGGCGAAACCTGGTCTCATGGACGGGACTGGCATTCGTCGCTATCCTTCTTCTTGGTGGTTGGCTTAACCACCTTTCCATATTACAGGAGTTTATGGGCCGTGAAGAACGCTTCATGCAGGAGCTAGTGCGGCATATTGTCCTTTTTGGCGGCAGTGTTGCTGTGGGCATTTTGCTTGGTATTCCGCTCGGCATATGGGCGACGCGGAGTAAGCGTGCGGAAAGGCCAATATTCTTCATCGCCAACATTACCCAGACGATACCCAGTCTGGCACTCTTTGGATTACTTATTGCCCCGCTTTCGGCCCTGTCCTTTGCCTTCCCGGTGCTGCGGGAACTTGGTATCCGGGGTGTGGGAATAACGCCAGCCATCATTGCCCTCATTATCTATTCCCTGCTCCCTATTGTGCGGAATACATTTGTCAGCTTACGCCAGATTGACCCGGCGGTCATCGATGCCGGGCTTGGAATGGGTATGAACCGTACTCAGGTGTTCCGTAGAATAGAAGTCCCCTTGGCCGCTCCGCTTGTCTTGGAAGGTGTTCGAACTGCATCGGTTCAGTCTGTAGGTCTGGTCACAGTAGCAGCCCTTATTGGAGCCGGGGGGCTTGGTTGGTTTGTCTTCCAGGGACTCGGTCAAGCAGCGCCTGACCTTATTATTCTTGGGGCTCTTCCCATAATTGGCCTTGCCCTGGTAGTGGACGCCGTGATGCGGACTTTCGTCAGGTTAGCCACACCAAAGGGACTGGTAGGGGGAGAAAACCAATGATTCGCCTCGAAAATGTGACCAAGTACTATGGAGATACCATTGCTGTTGATGACCTCTCCATTGAGGTCAGTGAGGGGGAGGTTTGTGTCCTCATCGGTCCCTCCGGTTGCGGGAAAACCACGACCTTGCGGATGATAAATCGTCTTATTGAACCAACCGCCGGGCGCATTTTCATTAACGGTCAGGAAACTAATAAAATCAAGCCGGAGCGGCTTCGCCAGTCTATTGGCTATGCCATTCAAAGCGTTGGCCTCTTTCCTCACATGACCGTGGCGGCCAACATTGCTACTGTGCCGGAGCTCTTACATTGGGAGAAAAGCCGTGTTGCTAATCGGATTGAGGAGCTACTGACCCTCGTTGGACTTAATCCGGCGGAATACGCCCTGAAGTATCCCAGCCAGCTCTCTGGTGGGGAAGCCCAGCGTATTGGTGTCGCTCGCGCCCTGGCTGCTGACCCGCCGACCCTGCTTATGGACGAGCCGTTTGGGGCAGTCGACCCTCTCACCCGGGAGAAGCTCCAGGCTCAATTTGTCCGTATCCAGCAAGAATTAAAGAAGACCGTTATTCTGGTAACACATGACCTTGATGAAGCTATTCGATTGGCCGACCGCGTTGCCATAATGGCGTCAGGAAGGCTGGTGCAGTATGACACGCCAGAGACAATACTCTCCAAACCGGCGAATAAGTTTGTCCATGACTTTGTCGGTGCCGACCGGGCGCTTAAACGCCTAGCACGCATTGGAATTGAGAGCTTTGTCAGACCCTCACCTTCAGTTACAATAGGTGCCCCTATCAAAGAGGTTACATCCGCTATCGGAAGCCGCCGCTCAATCTGGGTGGTGGATGAGGACAGTCGACTTATTGGGTGGATAAACAGGGTAAGCCTGCCCGCCGCCGCTTCTGTCCGGGAGGTGATAGTTCGAGGAAACGCAGATGAAATTGCGCTTATGAATAGCGCTACCCTTCGGGAGGCACTGTCACGGATGCTTGGCCAGGGGTTCAAACACCTCCCCGTGGTTGATGAGGAGAAGCATCTCCTCGGCGAGGTAACGCTCGGCGATGTTGAAGCAGCGACGGCTGAGGCTGAGGCATAGCTATGCGCAATCCGCAGGTTAGGCGCTGGCTTATTTTAACCCTAATGGTGGGGGCATTCGTTGCCCTTATTGCCAATATGAGATTGTGGGAAGTAACGCTAACCTTCCTCTTCCCGCAAGAGGTTCAAGTGCTCCATCCCCGTGCTGGCCTGCTTGTTCTGGTGTGGGAGCATCTTCAGCTTGTTTTCATCTCAAGCAGTCTCACCATTCTTATCGGGGTACCACTCGGGATATGGGTGACTCGTCCGAGTGGCCGAGACTTTTTACCAATAGTTACTGTTCTCACCTCATTCGGTCAGACATTTCCCCCGGTGGCAGTTCTGGCCCTCGCCGTGCCCATGCTCGGGTTCGGATTAATGCCGACGATAGTCGCCCTTTTTCTTTACGGGCTGCTTCCTGTCGTCCGTAATACCATTGCCGGCCTGAGTGCTGTCCCCCGGGATGTCATGGACGCTGCCTATGGTATGGGGATGAGCCGTATACAGGCACTATTTCGGGTGGAAATTCCTCTTGCGGCACGGGTCATCCTGGCTGGTGTGCGTATATCGGTCATTATCAATATCGGGACAGCTATGATAGGCGCGGTGATTGGGGCTGGTGGACTTGGCTCTCCCATCATTGCCGGGCTGGTGCAGGATAACATTGCCTATATCATAGAGGGCGCAGTGCCAGCGGCTATCATGGCTGTCCTTGCTGACCAACTATTGGCTAATGTCGAGGGGGTCTTCGCCTACTCAGCCGAAGAGCTTCGATAAAATATGTTACTTACCGTAGTGGTAAACAACTGGCTGTGAAGTGGGGGTAACATTTCTAGTCTGGTTGCTTTCAGGGTGACTCTTTCTTATAATTGGCAGAAGGCTGTAGGAATAGTAAATGCATATCGTCTGTTGTATTAAGCAGGTTCCGGATACGACTCAGGTGAAAATTGACCCAGAGACCAATACCCTGATGCGTTCCGGGGTTGAATCAATCTGTAATCCCTACGATCTGGTGGCTGCCGAGGCGGCGGTACAACTCACCGAAAAGTATGGTGGGAAAGTAACTGTTATCTCTATGGGGCCACCCCAGGCTGAATCAGCCCTACGGGAGTGTTTAGCCCTGGGAGCTAACGAGGCTATTCTGTTATCAGATAGAGCCTTTGCTGGTGCTGATACCCTGGCTACTAGCTATACCCTTTCCCGAACTATCGCTAGAATCGCCGCCACCGACCCGGTCCACCTTGTTATTTGTGGTAAACAGGCGATTGACGGTGATACTGCTCAGACCGGTCCCGGCATTGCTACCCGGCTGGGCTATACCCAGTCTACCTATGTCTCTGAGATTGTTAGCGTGAACCTGGAGAATAGTACGGTTACGGTCAAGCGGGAAGTTGAAGGCGGCAGTGAGGTAGTTGAGGGCAAGCTTCCGGCACTGCTAACTGTGGAGCTGGAGCTAAGTTCTATTCGGTATACCTCCCTTCCCGAGCTGGTACGGTCTTTAAGACAGGATATAAGGGTGTGGGGGGCAAGTGAAATAGACGCTCCGCCCGAACGATTAGGACTAAAGGGTTCCCCCACCTCAGTGAAGGAGATTTTCGCTCCCCCCGTGCGGGGCGGGGGCTTGGTCTTCGACAGCACAGAGGATGGGGAGCAGGCAATCGAGAATTTCCTTGAAAGCCTTTTCGAAAAGGAACTACCGCTGCTGAATGAGCTACTAAGTAAGGATAGAGGATAAAGATGCCCAAGAATCTCAAGGGTAGAGATATTGCCGAGATTATTCCCGATAAATGCATTGGCTGTGAGCTGTGCATCGGAGAATGCCCGGTCAGCGCGGCCATATATATGGAAGGTGGGGTAGCCGTAATCAACCCCGAGGAGTGTATTGGCTGTGGAAAGTGTTTTGATGTCTGCCCGGCGGGGTCGGTCATCTTTGAAAAACCAAGGAAGAAAAAGATAGCCAAAATTAGTCAAAAACCCCGTCCCCTTGCTGATTACCAGGGCGTAGCTGTGTTTATTGAAGTTCGGGATGGTAGGGGAGCCGAGGTCTCCTGGGAGCTAATGGGAAAAGCCAGAGAACTGGCGGAAAAGTTAGACACTCAGGTGCTTGGTTTTCTTCTGGGAAAGGGAATAGAGCCCGTAGCTAAAGAGGCCATCACCTACGGGTGTGATGTTGTCTATATGATTGATAACCCTCTCCTTGAAACATATCTAGCAAAGGTTTATGGTAAGGCCCTGGTTCAGCTATGTAACCAAGTCAAGCCAGAAATAGTGCTCCTGGGGGCAACTCCCCTGGGCCGGGACCTAGCCAGTGTCGTGGCTACCCAGTTGGAAACGGGGCTGACGGCAGACTGTACTGGCTTAGAGGTAAACCCGGAGGAGCGACTACTGATAATGACGCGACCTACTTTTGGTGGCAGTATCATGGCTACTATCCTTTGTCGAAATTACCGACCCCAGATGAGTACGGTGAGACCGAGGGTGATGAAGCTGCCGAAGAAAGACCTTGAGCGTAGCGGAGAGATTCGCCGTCTCGACTTTAAAGCTCCCGAGGGTGTACTGCCACAAGTTATCGATTTTATCCCTAAAGCCATCGAAGTAGGCGGTGTGGACATTACTAAGGCTCCGGTTCTGGTGGTAGTGGGCAAGGGTGCCTGCGATAGCAGGCACCTGCCGATGCTGGAGGAACTTGCCGGGCTGATGGGAGGAACCATCGCTTGCTCCCGGCGGGTAGTGGAGACCGGACTCCTTCCCTACACCCGGCAGGTAGGGCAGACCGGTAAGACGGTGGCCCCCAAAATCTATATCGGGGTGGCGGTGTCAGGGGCGGTGCAGCACCTGGTTGGCATGCAGAGTTCAGAGAAGATAATCGCCATTAATACCGACCGCCATGCTCCTATGGTTCAAATCGCCGACTATGCTCTTATCGGAGATTACCTGGAGATAGTGCCGAAGCTAATCAAAGGTCTTAAAGCCAGAATCAGCAGTTTCAAAGCTCAGAGGAGCAACCGATGAAAGAAACCTTTGATGTAGCCATAGTAGGGGCCGGCCCGGCTGGTATCTCCGCGGCCTGTATTCTGGCCGATGCCGGCATAAAAGCGATTGTTCTTGAGCGAGGTGAATACCCGGGGGCGAAAAATGTGTCTGGCGGAGTCCTTTATGGCTATGACCTAGCCCAGATACTCCCTGATTATGTTGAGCGCAATTGTCCTATAGAGAGGAACATTGTGGAATCCAGAATCTGGTATTTAGCCAAGGAAGGCGGCTATAGCCTTGGCTACCGGGACAGCATTTTTGCTGCCGACCGAAAGCACAATGTTTTTACCGTAAGCCGAGCTAAATTCGACCGCTGGTATGCGGAACAGGCTCGCAAGAAGGGTGCCCTGATAGTTCCGGCCACCGTGGTTATTGACCTGCTCCGAAATAAAAAAGGTGATGTGGTGGGGGTGCTCACGGGAAGAGAGGACGGGGAGGTTCGGGCTAAGGTTACCCTTTTGGCTGACGGCATTAACTCCCCGTTAGCGGCTAATACTGGCTTCCGCGCTGAGCCCAAACCGGAGGAGGTAGCCTTAGCCGTTAAAGAAATCATTGAACTCCCCAGCGAGGTCATTGAGCAACGCTTCGGCGTCTCCAGCGGAGACGGGGTCACCACTGAAATATTAGGCGAGATTACCGGCGGCATGGATGGGGTGGCGGCGCTCTACACCAACCACGATTCGCTGTCGCTGAGCATCGGTGCCAACCTGGCCGATTTTGCCGCTTACAAACTCAAACCCTATGAATTAATGGAGACTTTCAAGCAGCACCCTATGGTAGCCCCTCTCATCGCCGAAGGTAAATCTCTGGAATATACGGCTCACTGGCTGGCTGAGGGAGGATTCGACGCTATCCCAGAACTTTATGGGGATGGCTACCTTATAGCTGGAGACTCGGCCATGCTGTTTAATACTCCACATCGGGAAGGAAATAATCTGGCCATGGCGTCAGGCAAAATGGCTGCCGAGACCATAATTGAGGCCATCCGACGGGATGACCCTTCCAAGAAGGGTTTGGCAGGTTATGGAGAGAGACTGGCTAAGTCATATGTTATCAAAGACCTGAAGAAATACCGAAGGTTCGGCCGATTTCTATACCACCATAAGGAAATATTTAATCAACTGCCTTATCTTGCCTCCTTTGCCGCTAGAGAGATGCTCACTGTTAACGGTGTCAGCAAAAAACAGAAGCAGAAACTGATATTCAAGAAGATTCGCCAGGAAATGTCCATCTTCCGCTTCCTTCGGCTCCTGTGGCAAGGGTGGAGGTCGACAAAATGAGCATGAAGATAGAAGACAAACTATTCTTAGACCGTTTTAAGGTAGATGAAGAAAGCCACCTTCGGATAATCGATGGCGAGAAATGTATGAAAGACTGCACGGAGCAGCCTTGCCTTTACCTCTGTCCGGCCAATGTTTATCGGCTGGAAGAAGACCGCATAAGTGTCAATTACGAGGGATGTCTTGAATGTGGCTCCTGCCGTATTGCCTGCCCCCATTTGAACATCGAGTGGCGTTTTCCTAAAGGCGGCTATGGCATTAGCCACAAGTTTGGCTAGTCCCTAAGGGTGAGGAGTGCCATGATATTAAATCTCGGGGGCGGCAAGAGCCTATCGCAGTCGAACTGGTCGAATACTGGTTTGAAATCGTCGATGGCTCGAAACACTGGAGAGCCTGTAAAAAAATTGGCTTGAATACAATCAAGGTGATAATTCTGGAAGCTTCTATGACCAAATCTACCTGGCTCCATTCCAAGAGGGCAACATGATGTCCTCTACTACAAAAAGGTCAAACCTTTCTACCTTTATCTACTACCATTACAATTTGCCCTAGAGCCCAGCCCCACTTGACAAATAATGGTTAATGATGCTAAATAATAATTAGCAGTCTAAGCCTGAGAGTGCTAATAAGGAGATGAGAGAGATGCTGTCTCCCAGAGCTGAGACGATACTCAAGTCAATAGTGGGACAATATATTACTAAGGCAGTGCCGGTGCCGTCACAGAGTATCTTGGGTGACTATGAACTGGGAGTAAGTGCGGCTACTATCCGCAATGAGATGGCTCGTCTGGAGAAGGAGGACTATATTATTCGTCCTCACCCTTCAGCCGGAAGTATACCTTCAGATAAGGGCTACCACTATTATGTGGAGTCTCTGAGTGGGGTTGCTCTCCCTTTAACCGAACAGAGGCTGATAGTTCACCTCTTTCACCAGGTGGAGAGGGACCAGGAGGAGTGGTTACATCTGGCGGCAACACTCATTGCTCAGTTGGCTCAAAATGTGGCGGTGGTTACCATGCCTAAGTGTGCGGACTGTCGATTTAAACACCTGGAGTTAGTTGGCCTGCAAGACTCACTGGTACTGGTTGTCCTTGTCCTTCGTGGAGCTAAGGTGAAACAACAGTTAATAACCTTTACCCCGAGTATATTTCAATCCGGGTTAGCGGCTATTGCCAACAAACTAAATGAAGCCTATTCTGGTTTGACCGGCTCTCAGATTTTAGCTAAAGGCACAGAGCTTTCCCCGGCGGAACAACAGCTAACCGACTGCTTGGTAAAGATAATGCAGGCTGAAGATGAGCAGGAGTATGAGGAACCTTACCTTGATGGCTTGCACTTTACGCTTAACCAGCCCGAATTTGCTGATGCCAGCCGGATGCTGGACTTAATGGAATTGGTTGAGCACAGAAGCTTGCTTAGGGCTATCCTGCCTGAGGAGTTATCAATTCACGAGGTGCAGGTCATTATAGGTAAAGAGAATAGGACAGAGGCTATTCATAACTGTAGTGTGGTTATCAGCCAATATGGTTTGCCTGAAGAAGCCGCTGGTATTGTCGGTGTGGTCGGACCTACCCGGATGCCCTATGCCCATACTATCTCTACTGTAAGCTATCTATCCTCGGTCTTGAGTAGACTGGTGGCTGAGCTGTACGGAAGAGAAATACCCACTGAGGCAACAACCGATGATGCCAGTTGATAAGGAATAAATGAGGGGTAAAACCACTCCTATATGCTAGCTTCCCGTGGCGAAGGCGATAGGACTATTAAATAAAAGCCCAAAGGTGAGGTGGATAATAATGACGCAACAAGAGTCTGAAGAAGGTATAACCAGTGAGGTAGAACCAGAAGTCACTGAGGTAGAGGATATAGAAGCATTAAAGCAGGCTTTAGCCGGGGAAAAGGCAAAGGCAGAGGCTAACCTGGCTAACTGGCAAAGAGCCCAAGCTGACTTTATTAACTATAAGCGGCGCAGTGAGCAAGAAAAGGAGGAGATTGGCAAGTTTGCCAACGCTACGCTTATGTTTAGTCTCCTGCCTATTCTTGATGATTTGGAACGAGCCTTTGCTTCTATCCCGGACCATCTAGCTAAACTTAGCTGGGTAGATGGCATCAGGCTTATTGAGCGCAAGCTCCGAGCTACCCTGGAATCACAGGGATTGTCCCAAGTCAAGGCATTGGGGGAACCATTTGACCCCAATCTCCATGAAGCCGTAATGCATGGTAAAGGCAAACAGGGAATGGTTATTGAGGAGCTGCAAAAGGGTTACCAGTTACATGACAGGGTCATTCGTCCGGCAATGGTAGTTGTGGGCAATGAAGAAGAGGAAGAGAAAAAGGAGGGATAAACTATGGCAAGGGTTATCGGTATTGATTTGGGCACGACTTTTTCGGCAGTGGCGATGATGGAGGCGGGAGAGCCGATAGTTATCACCAATGCTGAGGGTGGTCGCATCACCCCCTCAGTAGTAGCGATGAGTAAGAGCGGTGAGCGTCTGGTGGGACAGGTAGCCAAGCGCCAAGCTATTACTAACCCGGATAACACCATCTTCAGTATCAAGCGCCTGATGGGACGTAAGTTTGATGAGCCCAGTGTGGAATACGATAGGAAGCTGCTGCCGTATAAGATAGCCAGAGCCCCTAATAGTGATGCCAGGGTAGTAATGGGAAACAAGGAGTATAGCCCATCAGAAATCTCGGCAATGATTCTACAAAAGCTCAAAACGGATGCCGAGGCCTACCTTGGCGAGAAGGTTACTGAAGCGGTAATCACGGTGCCGGCCTATTTCAACGACAGTCAGCGGCAGGCAACCAAGGATGCCGGCAAAATAGCCGGGCTTGAGGTACTGCGAATAGTTAACGAACCAACGGCTGCCTCTCTAGCCTATGGATTGGATAAGAAGAAGGAGGAGACTATTGCCGTCTATGACCTTGGTGGCGGCACCTTTGACGTATCTATTCTGGAGCTGGGTGAGGGCACCTTCCAAGTTAAGTCAACCAACGGTGATACCCATCTCGGCGGTGATGATTTTGACCAGAAAGTTATCGACTGGCTATGCGATGAGTTCAAGCGAGACCAGGGAATAGACCTGCGGCAGGATAAAATGGCTCTACAACGGCTGAAGGAAGCCGCCGAAAAGGCTAAAAGTGAGCTGTCTACTGTCCAGCAGACTGAGGTAAATCTCCCCTTTATTACGGCTGATGCCAGCGGTCCCAAGCATCTTAATATTACCCTTACCCGGGCTAAACTGGAGCAATTGGTGATGGACCTGGTAGAAAAAAGTCTGGGCCCTTGTAAGCAGGCACTGACTGATGCCGAAAAGACATCAGCCCAGATTGACGAGGTGATTCTTGTCGGTGGGCAAACCAGAATGCCACTGGTTCAGGAGAAGGTGAAACAATTCTTCGGCAAAGAACTCCATAAAGGAGTCAACCCTGATGAGGTAGTCGCCATAGGCGCTGCCATTCAGGCGGGGGTGCTCAAGGGAGAAGTTCGGGATGTTCTCCTGCTTGATGTTACTCCGCTTACCTTGGGCATTGAGACCCTTGGTAGTGTGTCGACTCCCCTTATTCCTCGCAATACTACCATCCCCACCGCCAAGAGCCAGACTTTCAGCACGGCCGCTGATAACCAGCCCAGCGTGGAGATTCATGTACTCCAGGGTGAGAGACCGATGGCGGCTGATAATAGAACATTAGGTCGGTTTATGCTTGACGGCATCCTGCCGGCACCACGGGGTATGCCTCAGGTTGAGGTTACCTTTGATATTGATGCTAACGGCATCCTTAGTGTTAAGGCTCACGATAAGGGCACGGGGCGAGAGCAGAAAATAACCATTACCGCCTCCAGTGGGCTGAGTAAGGAAGAGATAGAGCGGCTGCAGCGAGAGGCAGAGACGCATGCCGCTGAGGATACTAAGCGCCGTGAGGAGGTGGAAGCGCGCAATGCCGCTGATACCCTGGCTTATACCACAGAAAAGACGCTACGGGAGCAGAAGGATAAGATACCTTCGGACTTGAATCAGGAGGTAGAAAGTAAGATAGCTGCGGTACGCTCAGCATTGCAGGGCACAGATATTGAAACTATCCGCCGGGCAACACAGGAGCTATCTGAGGCTATGCAAAAAATAGGTGCCGCCATCTACCAGCAGCCACCACCTCCAGGCGGCGAAGCACCACCACCGGGTGGCGAGGCACCACCAAGCGGCGAAGCACCACCGACTGACGAAGCAGCGCCGGACAAGGGTGAAGAAGAAGGCACCGTGGAGGGTGAGTTCCGCGAGGTTTAGAGCAGATAAGGAGTTTTAGGTGGGCTCAGCCACTCTTACATGAGCCTTTCGTCTACTCCTTGCTCGGGAACGGAGCCTAAACAGGAGTAGAAAAGGGGCAACCGTAGCTCTTAAGAAACTGGAGAGTTAAAGAGGGGCTTCGCCCCTCTTATCAACCAATTCCCCTTCCCCTTGATAAGGGGAAGGGGAAAAAGGGGATGGGGTAGAAAACAATATGGCAATAAAACAGGATTATTACCAAATTCTCGGTGTAGATAGGAATGCTACCGACGAGGAAATAAAGCGGGCATATCGGAAGCTAGCCTTTAAGTATCACCCCGACCACAATCATGAGGATGGGACAGCGGAAAGGTTTAAGGAGATAACCGAAGCTTATGAGGCGCTATCTGACCCTGACAAGCGCACTGCCTATGACCGCTTTGGGGCTGGTGGTGCTGAGGGGCTTTTCGGGCGAGGCTTTGAAGGGTTTGATTTTGGTGGCTTTGGTGATATCTTTGATGCCTTCTTCGGCGGGGTAACTACCGCCACCCGTCAGGCTCCACGGCGCGGCACCGACCCGCACTACCGGCTCACTATCACCTTTGAAGAGGCAGTCTTTGGTTGTGAAAAGAAGATAGATATATCTCGTACCGAGCACTGCTCCCTATGCCAGGGTGTTGGCGCTAAACCGGGCAGTCAACCCAGTCGTTGTCCAAATTGTAATGGCAGCGGGCAGGTGCGCCGGGTCCAGCAGACCATCTTCGGTCGTTTCACTAATACTACCACCTGCCAGAAATGTCATGGTGAGGGGAGAATTATCACCGAGCCCTGTCCCCAGTGCCGAGGCACCGGCCGGGAGAAGCGCCAGCGTAGTATTCTAGTCAAAATCCCAGCCGGGGTTGATAACGGTTCTCAAATACGCCTCAGCGGTGAAGGAGAGGCTGGGCTCAGAGGCGGCTCCGCGGGTGATCTCTATTTTACCCTGTCAGTACTACTACATGAGTTCTTCACCCGAGATGGTGATAACATTCTCTACGAGCTACCAATCAACTTTGCTCAGGCGGCTCTCGGTGCTGAGGTAGAGGTGCCTACCATTAACGGTAAGGTCGAGCTCAAGCTTCCGGCGGGCAGCCAAATGGGTAAAGTCTTTCGGCTTAAAGGTTATGGGGTTCCCCATCTGCACCGGAGTGGGCGGGGTGACCAGCTAGTTGCCTTGCTTGTAGTTACCCCTGAGTCGCTAAATAAGAGGCAACGCCAGCTATTTGAGGAACTGTCTAGCAGCTTCGGTCCGGCTAATATGCCACCACCGGAAAAGTGGAAGGGGCTGTTGGATAGGCTCAAGGATGTCTTCGGTGCTTGAATAGGGAGAACAACCGCCATTTCCGACCGGCTAACTCATGCCTGCCCTCAGTCCCTAGTAGCTCAGTTATTACCTGGCGAGGGTCAACACCCATATACAGCACCTGGTAAATCTTCTCGGTAATGGGCATTTCCAGTTGGAGTTGCTGAGCTAGGTGCCAGACAACATCGGTAGTGCTCAGCCCTTCGGCTATGCCAGTCATCGAGTCGGTTATGTCATGTAGCGAGCGCCCTTTGATCAATTCTACCCCCACATAGTGATTGCGACTTAACGGGCTGGCACAGGTAGCTATTAAATCACCCAGCCCGGATAACCCGGAGAGGGTAAGTGGACTTGCTCCCAGAGTAACTCCAAGAGCCGCCATCTCGGTTAAACCACGGGTGATAAAAGCTGCCTTGGCGTTATCACCGTAGCCTAGCCCGTCAATCATACCGGCACCCAGAGCAATGATGTTCTTTAATGCCCCCCCCAACTCTACACCGATAACATCGGTATTAGTATAGATAGAAAAATTAGGTGTCATTAGTAACTTTTGAGCTTTTCTGGCTGTAGCCCCATCCTCGGCGGCTACTACCGCCGATGCTGGTAGGCCATGAAGAATCTCTTTGAACAGATTAGGACCAGAAAGAACGCAAATATTAGACCGAAAACTAGGGTCTATCTCCTCAGCAATTACCTCGGACATACGCTTGTTGCTATCAATCTCCAGACCCTTAGCGGCACTCACTATCAGCATTGACCTCTTGAGATGGTCTTTGACCAATCTTATGTTCTGACGCATAGATTGGGAGGGTACAGCCAGGATAACCACCTTGACATAAGCTAAGGCTTCACTCAATGAGTTGGTAACTGACAATTGTGGAGGGAAGGTAACACCAGGCAGCAGGTGTGAGTCATGTCCCTTACTCTTCAGTTTATTGGCTTCCTCTTCAGTCCGTGCCCATAACCTGACCTCTAGTCCCTTATGTGCTAACACCACTCCCAGAGTTATCCCCCAGGAAGTGGTGCCAATAATGGCAATCCTTGGCATATCTTACCCACTTTCCGTGTGGAGCCCTGAAATCTTTCTTTTGGGTTAAGTTGACGGCGGTGAAGCCCCCGTCTCAACCTTCTGGCCGAGCTTGCGCTCCTTGCCCTTAACTAACCGGACAATATTATCCCGGTGCATAATAATAATTATTATTGTGCCCACCAGGGCATAAATCAGGTATTCAATGGGGAAGCCGTTCATAATAGTGAGGGGCACTAATATGGCATAGGCGCCCACTGCCCCGGCAATAGAGCCCAGCGAGGCAAACTTGGTTAAGCCAGCCCCAATAATTAGAATCTCACCGCCAAATAGTGCTGCCGGCGGGCACAAAGCTATTAGGCCACCGAAGAAAGTAGCAACTCCTCTCCCCCCCTTAAATTTAAGAAATACCGGCCAGATATGCCCAACTATCGCCGCTGTAGCCGCCAAAACCTGGGCAACCAGCACCCCTAAGCCAAACTCACCAACCACCAGATAGTCTCTACTTACTATCAGCCCAGCAAATACTACCGCCAGTACTCCCTTTGACAAATCCAGGGTGACTACCAAGACCGCCGCTTTTTTACCGGCTGTTCGTAGCACATTGGTTGCCCCGGTCCGGCCGCTACCATGCTGCCTGATATCCACCTTGTTGCTTCGCTTGCCGACCAATACACCAAAGGGAATAGAACCCAAAAGGTAACCGAGAAGCACCACCGAGGCAAACTTGGCGATTATCATGATTCCCCCCTGGTCTTAAAGATTAAACGAAAGGGAGTGCCGGCGAAGCCGAATGATTGGCGCAGCTTGTTCTCCAGGTAGCGCCGATAGGAAAAGTGCATTAGCCCGGCATCGTTGACAAAAAAGACAAAGGTTGGTGGGTTTACCTCAGCTTGAGTGGTATATAGCACCTTTAGTCGCTTAGTGCCGACTCGTGGCAGATTGTGAGCCGCTACCGCTTGCTGAACCACACTATTAACTACGGCAGTAGGTAGCCGCTTGAATCTCTCCTGATATACCTGGCACACCTCAGGCATTACCTTGTCTACCCCCTGCCCAAATTTAGCTGAAATATAAAGTACCGATGCGTAGGACATAAACTTGATTTGCCGACGAATGTGTTTATTATACTCAGTTACATTCTTATCCGCAACTAGGTCCCACTTGTTGACTAACAACACAATCCCCTTAGCCGCCTGCTGAATATAGCCCGCAATATGCATATCCTGAGCCGCCACTAGCTCAGTGGCATCAAGCACCAGCAGGACTATATCAGCTCGGTCAATCGCCCGCAGGGCACGGATTACACTATACCGTTCCACCCCTGTTCCCAACCGTCCCCGCCGCCTGATACCAGCGGTATCAATAATTAGCACACTTTGCCCATCATAGTCAAATAGTGTATCTATGGCATCCCGAGTAGTCCCGGGGGTATCATCAACAATAGCCCGCTCCCCACCTAAAATGGCGTTTAGCAGCATTGACTTACCAACATTAGGCCTGCCGACAATAGCTACCTTCATGACCTCCGGCTCAGCTTTAATCGGCGATGGCGCCGGTAGCTGGTTAATAATGTTATCCAGTAGCTCACTGGTGCCCCGGCCATGGTAAGCACTAATTGCCCGAGGCTCGTCCAGCCCCAACTGATAAAATTCTACTGCCCCGGCCTCTAATTTGGCATTATCTGCCTTATTAGCCACCAATACAATTGGCTTGTTTGACTGACGAAGCATATCCGCTATTTCCAGGTCAGACGGTGTTACCCCATCCCTGACATCTACCAGAAAGATAATAATATCAGCTTCGGTGATAGCCGCGGCTACCTGCTCCGTAACCTCTTGGGCCATAGTGGACTGGGGTCTTAGTTCCAGACCGCCGGTATCAACCATGGTAAACTCAACGCCCTGCCACGAAACATCAGCGAATATACGGTCACGGGTTGTCCCCGGCAGGTCCGCGACAATAGCTATCCGCTTACCAGTCAGCCGATTAAGCAGGGTAGACTTGCCCACATTCTGTCGGCCAACAATGGCCACAATCGGTTTACTCACAGCCACCTCCAAACTACACCTTAAGAGATTACTTACCAACCCCTCACCCTTTATTTTTAGTAACCCTATCCCCTTTTTCCCCTTCCCCTTAGCAAGGGGAAGGGGATTAGTTATATAAGAGAGGCTTCGCCTCTCTTTGACTCTCCTTTGAAAGGGGAGAGGGAAGAGAATTTCTTAAAGGGGCTTTGCCCCTTCTAATCCCGTTACTAAACAACCTCACTTCACCACTGATAACTCGCGCTTCAGACCAATGGCAGCCACCAATAGCAATGCTGAAGCAGGGATGAAAAACAGACCTACACCGAAGAGGGTAAAAAGGCTGACCAACAGCATAGCTATGGCACTCATCCACAGGAAAGACTTCCCTAGCTTATGGTTCCGCGTATGTAGCATCAATCCTACCAGTCCCAGTACCCCCATCACGGCTATGAAGCCCAGCCAGGGCAAGACTTCCCCGATTATGCCCCCCATCTCTAGCAAACTGCGTCCCCGAATAGGCAGCAGCACCAAAATAGGAGCCAGAACACCCCAGACTCCACCCACTATACCAGAGGGTAATGCTACTCTACGCATAATACTCATCTCAACCGTCTTGTCTTTAATAATTGGGCTATACCACAGCCAAATACTGCTAGACCCAGCACCAGAAAAGCGGTAAACAAGGGAATGGTAAGAACCCTCCACACGCCCTCAAGCAAGTCGTGCTCAGGCCAAGTAGGAACTCTCCACCAGACAATACCCAAGCTAAGACTGAGCCAGTTAACTAATATAAGCGCCCCCAAGACCATCTGTGCAATAGCTAACTTCATATTCTTACCATCCTCCCTTTAAGAGACACCCCACCTGACAGGGTGTCTAAGAGGGGTGTTAGCCCCTCTTTCTTTACCTCCCCCTCTCTTTTGAAGGAGAGGGGGATTAAGGGGGTGGGGTGAGGTAAGTCACCCTTACAAATAATATCCTTTATGTTCGGTAGTCTGGGTAGGCTTCTCTTCCACCTTTCGGGTAGCCTGAACAGGCTTCACCCCGGATAACTCTTTAGCCAGCTTCACGCTGGGCGGCTCAATCTGTGTCCTGGCGACCTTCCTCAGCTCACTAATGTTATTCTGGAAGTCCTGAGCGAAGGCATTGTATTCCACCACAAACCTATTATACTGGTCTACAGTTTCCTGCGGAATTTCTACTTTTTCCGCCACCTCATAAAACTGCTCGATAAATTCATAATAATGGGTGTTGATTAACCACAACTCATTTAGATAAGTGCGCAGGTAGACAGGAAGCCTTCTCGTTCTGACATCACTTTCCACGCGGCTGATAAAGCTATCACACCAGGTATTGAAAATCCGCTGTGATATATCACACGCCCGTGCCCAATCCCACAGCTTGGGGTTATCGATATTAAACAGGGTATTTATGATAGCAAAGATAGACAGAGATGAATCACCAGCAAATCGACGGTTAAAATATCCCGCCAGCTCCCTGAGCTTTAGCGATGAACGCTCCAATTCCTTCTCTCCGGCACTAGTTGCCACTACCACAAGACCGATGACCAGGATAATAATCAGAATTGCGGCTAGGGCGCCAATCGGCCATTCATAAAAATAACCAATCAATGCCAGTGCCGTTATTAAAATGGGAGACCAGCCCCAGCTTATTATGGTTCTCAATATCATATCACTCTCCTATTAATAGCTAGCCAGCGGTATCTCCAACCCACCGAGCATTCCTGACAGTAACGCCTTCTGCAGGTGCATTCGGTTCTCTGCCTGGTCAAAGACTACTGACTTAGGGCTATTCAGAATGCCCTCAGCCACCTCCTCACCATGGTGGGCGGGCAATGGGTGCATCAATATAGCATCTTCTTTAGCCAAGGTCAAGAGTTCACTGTTTACTTGATAGTTGGCAAAAATCTGGCGTCGTGCTTTAGCCTCAGTCTCCTGCCCCATACTCGTCCACACATCAGTATAAACAACATCAGCCTCGCTAACCGCCAGACGCGGCTCCTCGGTACAGAATATTTCAGCACCACTATCCATAGCGTAGTCTTGAGCCAGAAGCAGTAGTCTATCCTGAACAGCATAACCAGTCGGGCAGGCAATCCTAAAATTCATTCCCATCAGTGAAGCCGCCAGCATAAGACTGTGAGCTACATTGTTGCCATCGCCAATAAAGGCTAAGGTCAAACCGCTTAGCTCCCCCTTTTTCTCATAAATGGTAAGCAGGTCGGCCAGGGCTTGGCATGGGTGTTCCAAATCGGACAGGGCATTTATTACGGGCACGGTCGAATAGCTAGCCAGTATCTCTAGGGTATGATGGGCAAAGGTGCGGGCAGCGATAGCATTGACATAGCGACTAAGCACCCGGGCGGCATCTGGAACTGACTCACGCTCTCCCAGCCCAACCTCAGCCGGAGATAGATAAATGGTATGTCCACCTAACTGTCGCATAGCTACTTCAAAGCTAACGCGTGTCCTTAACGATGGCTTTTCAAACATGAGGGCTAGTATCTTTCCGTTGAGCAGAGAAAGCCAGCCCTCGGCTTTCATATCTATAGCCCCTGATATGAGTAACCGAATATCCTCACGGCTGAGGTCAGCTATAGAAAGTAAGTCCTTCCCTTTCAAAGTAACCCCCCTTGGGAAGAGTCCTCAACTATACCCTACAGTATATCACGAAAAACAAATAGTCAATAGTAGACAATCAAGAACTCTATGGCTTTGTGCCAGAAATATCGGGGGTGAGGGTATTGACAAATTTAAGTGGTATGATATATTTAGTTATAAAGATATTTCTATATTTCTTAAATTATTTAACTACTTTTGAGGAGGAGCTATTGTTATGGAAGACCAGCTTTACGCCTACCATGCTGAAATGTGTAAGGTATTCTCTCATCCTAAGCGACTGGAACTCATTAACATTCTCCGGGATAAAGAAATGGGTGCCGGCGAACTCGGGGAAAGACTTGGGTTGACTCCGGCCAACTTGTCCCAGCACCTGACCATGATGAGGGAGCGCCATATCCTTGTCTCAAGGAAGGAGGGAAATGCGGTCTATTATCGGATAGCCAACCCGCGCCTCCTTGAGGCATGTGATTTACTGCGTGAAATACTGTTTGAGCAAATCAGGCAGGATGCGGCTCTTATTCAAGATAGAGTAAGCTAGCCAGGAGGTATGTTAATGAAAATCCTAAATAATGTCAATGTAGGACTGCTGGAGGTTAAGGAGTGAAACTCGGTATCATCGTGAATACCAATGACCCGGAAACGGTGTGGAACGCGCTGCGCCTGGGCAATGAGACGCTTGCCTGTGGTAATGAGACCAGCATGTTTCTCCTCGGAAGTGGTGTCGAAATAGAGAATATCAAGGACAAGACCTTCGACATTACTGGAGCCCTGGAAAAGTTCCTCAACAGCGGCGGCAACCTTTTGGCCTGCGGCACCTGTCTCGGCTTAAGACACCAAGGGGCCAGCATATGCTCTATCTCCAGTATGGCCGAGTTGGTAGAGATGATTTCTGATTCGGACAAAGTGGTCACCCTTGGTTGATTATGGCTTAAATACGATATACTATTTACCAAACTTCGCGAAGGGAGATGGGTTAGGGACAAGAGCGATGAGGGCTAAGGATAACTCATCGCGAGTTGAAATGGAAAATCCCAAATAATAGCTAGTTAGGTGCCATTTTAGAAAATGCAATAACTTAAAAAAGGAGGAAAAGAAAATGGGTTTGATGGACAAAATGATGGATAGGATGATCGGTAAAATGAGTCCTGAAGAAAAAGAAAAGATGATGTTGAAAATGATGCCAATGATGATGAAAGAC
>SDBT01004959.1_pt1 | contig 22462 bp, 28 predicted proteins | sample 2277101 | NCBI WGS metagenome assembly SDBT01 (sample SAMN10404973, study PRJNA504765) | marine sediment metagenome | isolation source: marine sediment core GS10_PC15, 103 cmbsf | place: Arctic Ocean: Southern Knipovich Ridge | collected 2010 | reverse complement strand
GTCAAATTCAAGGATTTTGATTCCATTATTATTCCTCCCGAACCTAAAACAAGAGGTATTTTTATTTACAAAACGTTAAATCTCGGCCTGGAGTTTGCACCAATTATTACAACCCACAATCCACCGCCTAATGCAGAGACTTTCAGAGATGAAGAAGATGCAGTACTACTTACGGATGATATTATTGAAAAAATAACTAAAGAGGATTAACATGGCTTTAACTGAAGAGAAGGTATATGAAGTACTTAGTGAAATTTATGACCCTGAGATTCCTATCGATATTGTTAACCTGGGACTAGTTTATAGTGTTGAGGTTGTTTCGGATGTACTTAATATTAATATGTCAATGACCTCACCGGGCTGTCCTGCTGCAACGCAGATAGTCACTGAAGCAAAGCTTATGCTAGAAGACCTTCCGGAAGTAAGGGAAGCAAATATTGAAATTGTATGGGACCCGCCCTGGGAACCCAGCATGATGAGTGAAGCAGCAAAAGAAAGCCTTGGAATGTAATTTTCTTACGTTTCTCCTGTTAGCGTCTATACTAATTATTAATACAGAAACCTGAAGGAGGATTTTTATGTCTACCGTACTTTCTACGGGGGATACAGCCCCTGATTTCGAAGCAGAAACCTATGGCGGTGAAACAGTAAAATTAAGCGATGTTTACAAAAAAAGTAATGTAGCGCTTTATTTCTATCCAAAAGACAATACCCCGGGCTGTACCATGGAAGCATGTTCACTCCGTGATGGTATGGATGATTTGATGGCCCACGGTATCCGGGTACTTGGTGTTAGTACAGATGGCGTCAAGGCGCATGAAAGTTTTAGGAATAAGTACGACCTCAATTTTCCGCTTCTAAGTGATAAGAGTAAGGATATTATAAGTTTATATGGAGTAAAAAGTGCTTTTGGATCTGCTAAAAGAGAAACATTTCTTATAAACAAAGATGGAGAGATCGTTTATATCTGGAAGAAGGTAAATACAAAAAAACATGCTGATGAAATTCTGGAAAAAGTAAAAGAGCTGGGAATTTAAAAAATTTAATACCGGGAAAAAGATTGAAGGCAAATATCCCAAAAGGGATTTTCATAACGGGCACTGATACCGATGTAGGCAAAACCGTGGTAACTGCTGCACTTGCATGCTGTATAAAAAACTCCGGCAATAGTGTAGCAGCGGTAAAACCCTTCCAGACCGGCACCGAAGAAGAGGGTTTACTCGATATTGAATTTATATATAAAGTACTCGGACTTCCTTTTGAAATGGATGATGTCTGCCCGGTAAGGCTGAGTAAACCCCTTTCACCATATTCGGCAGCAATGCAGGAAAATAAAGAAATAAATATTCTTTCGATAGTAAGTCCTCTTAAAGAGAAATTTTTAACTTCAGAAGGAACTACATTGTTCGAAGGTGCAGGCGGACTCATGGTGCCAATTACAAAGAACTATTTTATGAGTGATTTTGCAAAAGAAATGGGCCTGCCTGTGATCATTGTAGCACGTCCCGGACTCGGAACTTTAAACCACACGCTACTATCAATAGAACACGCCAAAAAAAAGGGGCTTCAAATCCTCGGAATAGTTATCAGTAATTATCCATCAAACCCTGACCTTGCTGAATCACTTAACATTGCTGCGATAAACAAACTCACAGAGGTTGAGATAGTAGGGGTTATACCTTCTATTGACGGGGTGGATGTACAGAATGGATTAACTAAAAATTTAGCTGAAAACAGCCAGGAATATTTTGTAAATTCACTGGGCGGAAAGCTAAATCTTGACAACTTTTTAACATAAAATCTCTATTAACTTGACAGATAAACACAGCATGATATTAATTATTAGCGTTTTTGAGGAGCCATACGTAATCTTCCTTTAAAAATTTACCCAAAAAATAGAATATTTAAGGTTAAAAATGGACTATTGGATTAAAGTTACTTCTATCTTTGTGCTAAGTGGACTATTTGTATTCGGTCTTTACCATAATTCTGCTGTAAGTGATAGTAAGGGTCCTATGCAGCCAATATTATTTAGTCATAAAATTCATGCAGGGGAGAACCAAATTCCCTGTCAGTACTGCCACAGTTTTGCAGCTGTTTCAAGAAACCCGGGCATTCCTTCCTTACAGAAATGTATTGGTTGTCACAGTCAGGTCCATGGTAGGGATGAAGAGTACAAAACCGAAGGTGGCAAAGTAATAAATTACAAAACAGAAATCAATAAAGTAAAAGATTATTGGCAGCGTAAAGAACCTATTCCGTGGATTAAAGTTACAAATATGCCGGAATACGTAAGGTTTAATCACAAACGCCATATAAAACGCGGGTTTGAATGCCAGACCTGCCATGGGCAAGTGCAGGAGATGGACGTAGTATATAAAGCAAAATCATTAAATATGGGTTTCTGTATTTCGTGTCACGAAGAAAATGCAGATAATCAGGAACACTTAACTCAGTTGAAGGATTGTCTGACTTGCCATTATTGATTGGAGGAATTAATGTCTAAAGGTAAGAAAAGTGGAATAAACAGAAGGGATTTTTTAAAAGTAATCGGAGTTGCCGGTGGAACTGCAGCCGTAACGGGTGCTTGTTCCGGAGAACCGGTCGAACAGATTATTCCCTACGTTATACCTCCTGAATCTTATATACCAGCTATTCCCAAGTTCTATTCTTCCACATGCAGAGAGTGCCCTGCCGGTTGTGGTATTGTTGTAAAGAACAGGGACGGCAGAGCAATAAAAATTGAGGGGAACCCTAATAGCCCGATCAACAGCGGATCAACTTGTGCCAGGGGACAGGCTTCACTCCAGGGTTTATATAACCCCGACAGGAACAGGTCTCCTCTAAAAATAAATGAATTTGGCAGGCTTGCACCATCTTCCTGGGAAACAGGTACCGATGAACTCTCAGCAAAAATTAATGAACTGGTAAGCCAAGGAAAAGGAAACAGAATTGTTTACCTTAGTAACAGCATATCCGGCACATTAAATGACCTTGTAGACAAATGGACCAAGGCCATAGGTGCAAAGCATTACACTTACGAATCATTTTCTTATGACCCTATTAAAGAAGCAAACAAGATTTCCTTTGGAATTGAAGAAATACCAACTTATAAAATTGAAGATGCTGATTACGTACTTTCCTTTGGGGCTGATTTTCTCGAAACATGGCTTTCGCCAACCCAGTATGCCCGCGGGTTTTCAAAACTAAAAACAGTCAAAAACGGTAAAGTAGGAAAATTTGTTCAGGTAGAGCCGAGAATGTCTCTTACAGGTGCAAGTGCTGATGACTGGGTAGCAATTAAACCCGGTACCGAAGTATTCCTTGCTCTTGGAATTGCCAATGCAATAATCAAAAACGGCAAGGCCAAAAACGATGCAAACCTGGTTTCAGATTTGGTCTCTACTTATACAACTGAAAAAGTATCACAGCTGACCGAAGTCCCGGCTGAAACAATAAACCAGATTGCAAAAGATTTTGTAAAATATAAAAGTGTTGCTCTTGGTGGAGGTGTTGCACTTTCCGGTACAAATGCAACCGAAACACTTGTAGCAATAAATATTCTCAACTATATTGCCGGCAATGTCGGTAAAACAGTTGATTTTTCTGATACCCAGCTTATTTCAAATGCAAATAATTTTAAAGATATATTGCATCTCCTAGATGATATGAGAAAAGGCGGAGTAGACATTCTTATTTTACAGGGCGTTAATCCAGTCTACTCACTTCCCAAATCACTTAACGTAGAAGAAGCTATTAAGAAAGTGCCTTATATTGTTAGTTTCTCTTCATTTATGGACGAAACAACGGAACTTTCTCAACTTGTGCTTCCGGATAATCATTCTGTAGAAAGCTGGGGAGATTTTCAGCCTACAAAAGGCTATGTAAGCATTATTCAGCCTGCTATGAGTCCGGTATTTAACACTCAGTCTGTTGGAGACACACTAATCTCGCTGAGTAAGAAGGTTGATTCGACAAAGGAACTAATAACAGAAGATAATTACTATAATTATTTAAGAAGTGCATGGAAAAACGTAGCAAACTATGTTGCACCGGGCAAGAAGTTTGAACTTTTCTGGAATGATACGTTAAGGGACGGAGGAGTTGAAATAGACCTTCCTGAAAGGACCGTAGAGCTTTCATCTGCGGTGCAATCTGTAAAATTTGCAGAGCCAGAATTCCAGGGAGATGGCGAATATTATTTTATTACATACCCTTCATATAAATATTATGATGGTTCGGGTGCAAACAAACCATGGCTACAGGAACTTCCCGAAGCCCTTACAACTTCTGTTTGGGATTCATATGTGGAGCTTAACACCGAAACTGCTAAGAAATTAGGTGTGAGGGAAGGATCGTATATAAATATACAGTCACCACAGGGAGAAATTAAAACACAGGTGTTTACTTATGATGGTATCAGGCCTGATACGATTGCTGTTGCACTTGGCCAGGGACACACTGCATATGGAAGATATGCAAAAGACCGCGGTGTAAACCCACTTGACCTGCTGCCAAATTCATCCGACAGGATTTCCGGAGGGTTTGCTTTCCTTTCTTCTAAAGTAACAATTTCAAATGCAGGGAAACACAGCCTGCTTGTAAGAACTCAGTACACAAGAACGCAGCACGAAAGAAACGTAGCACAGGCTGTAACACTCGATCAGTTAAACCATGATGACCATAACAATGAGCATCATGATGTGCCTGATTTTTATCCTGAAAGAGTTTATCCAAATCACAGATGGGCCATGAACGTTGACCTCAACAAATGCACCGGCTGCGGGGCATGTGTAACAGCATGTTATGCAGAGAACAATATTCCTTTTGTAGGTAAAGCCCAGGTTGCAAAAAGACGTGACATGTCGTGGATCAGGATAGAAAGATATTTTGATAAAGACGAAAACGGCAAAATGGATACAAGGTTTTTACCAATGATGTGCCAGCAGTGCGGTAATGCACCTTGTGAACCGGTATGCCCCGTATTTGCAACTTACCACAATCCCGAAGGCCTTAACGGGATGATTTACAACAGGTGTGTGGGCACTAGGTACTGTGCAAACAACTGTACATATAAAGTAAGAAAATTTAACTGGTATACATACAAATTCCCCGAACCCCTAAACTGGCAGCTTAACCCCGATGTGACAGTCAGGACAAAAGGTATTATGGAAAAATGTACTTTCTGTGTACAGAGGATTAAATACGGAGAAGATATTGCCAAAGATGGTGATGGTATAGTTCATGACGGGGACATCCTGACAGCATGTCAGCAGGCATGCCCGACAGAAGCTATTGTGTTCGGTGACTTAATGGATACAACCAGCCAGGTTGCAAAACTTTCACATGACAAAAGAGGCTACAAAGTTTTTGAAGTAATCAATACGAAACCAGGAATTACATACCTGAAAAAAGTAAAGTGGGATAACTCCTAATGAGTCAAGATACTAATTTGACATACTCCAGAGTTACTACAGACATAGTTAGAATGCTTGATAAGCCTACCGTAAAGTGGTGGACGCTGTTCATGATTTCATTATCCTTTGTAGGGATTGGTTTAATCTGTTTTATATACCAGGTTTATGTTGGTTTAGGAGTAGCAGGTTACAGGCACCCTGTTTTCTGGGGTACATACATTACCAACTTTGTATTCTGGGTAGGTATTGCTCACTCGGGAACATTAATTTCAGCAATTTTATATTTATTCAGAGCACGGTTCAGGATGTCGATTTACAGGATAGCAGAGGCGATGACCGTATTTGCGGTACTTACAGCCGGACTTTTTCCTATTATGCACCTTGGGAGGCCGTGGAACTTTTACTGGCTCTTCCCTTATCCAAACCAAAGAGAGTTATGGATCAATTTCAAATCACCACTTATATGGGATGTATTTGCTGTAAGCACATACCTTACTGTAAGTTCACTTTTCTTTTTACTTGGTATGATTCCCGACATTGCGGCAGTCAGGGATAGGGTAACAGAAAAACCAAGAAAATTATTTTACTCGATACTGTCATTCGGATGGAAAGGTTCCAACTGGGAATGGTTACATTACGGACGGGCCTATCTTTACTTTGCGGCACTTGCCACACCGCTTGTACTTTCAGTACATTCTGTTGTGTCATGGGACTTTGCGATGGGTAATGTGCCTGGATGGCATACGACTATTTTCGCCCCGTACTTTGTTGCCGGTGCGATCTTTTCGGGACTCGGCATGGTGATTACTCTTACTATTCCAATAAGAAAGATTTTTCATCTTGAAGAATATATAACACTCGATAACTACGACGGTATGGCAAAGCTGATAATGTTTACATCCGGTATCGTCGGTTATGCATACGGAGTAGAGTTTTTTATGGCCTGGTACAGCAGTAGCCCGTTTGAGTGGCAGCAGTTTACGTACAGGGCAACCGGAGAATATGCACTTTTTTACTGGATAATGGTTATTTGTAACGTTGTTATACCAATACCTCTCTGGTTTAGCAAAGTAAGAAGAAATCTGAAATTGCTGTTCATAATTTCATTATTTATAAATATCGGTATGTGGTTTGAAAGGTTTAACATTATCGTAATTTCGCTTTCAAGGGATTTTGATCCGGCCGCCTTTGGTATCTACAAGATCTCATGGGTAGAAGCAGGAATTACTGTGGGAAGTTTTGCATGGTTCTTTATGTTCTTCCTCATATTCCTTAAAACACTGCCATCAGTATCTATTTCAGAAATTAAAGAAATACTTCCCGTACCCAGAAGGGGTGATAAGTAATGAGCTTAAATCAAGGCGTTTTAGGAATATATTCATATGCCGATTCTGTGCTGGTCGCGGTAAAGAGACTTAAATCCAACGGTTATGAAAACCTGAAGGTGTTTTCCCCGGTCCCGTTACATGAAATCGAAGAAGAAATTGATCTTCCGCCAAGCCCGATAAGGTTTTTCACCCTTTTCGGAGGACTATTCGGAGCTGCCAGCGGATTTGCAATGACAGTATTAACATCATCTGCCTGGCCTATTTCGGTAAGTGCAAAGCCAATAGTTTCAATTCCGCCATTTATGATAATTGTATTCGAGTTAACTATTCTTTTCGCTGCAATTTTTACCCTGGCGGGCCTGCTTATTAATGGCTTTTTAAAAAACAGGGCCCCTGTGTCAATGTATGACAAGAGGTTCTCTGATGACAAGTATGGTGTGATGGTGATTTGTCCAACAGAAAATATTAGTAGTGTACAGGATATATTAAATTCGACAGGAGCAGAAGAAGTTAAAGTTGACAGTATTGACGGTTAACTGTGGTTTGGAGGTTATATTATATTGAAGAAAATATCGATCCTATCAGTCATATCATTTTTATTACTTTTATCATACAGCAACAATGTTAGTGCTTTTCCATGGAACTATGATATGTGGATCCAGCCTTCAATTCAGCCCTATGAACAGCCGATGATATATCCGGACAATTCGGTCACTACCGAAGGTAATACTTCCCACCCTGAGCCAAGGGAAGAAGTCGAAGCAATAACAGTAAACCCGGTACCCGCAAGTCCTGAATCAGTTAGAAATGGAGAAGAGCTTTTCCAGATTTACTGTACAGTTTGCCACGGCCCTGAAGGAATGGGAGACGGCATAATAGTAAAGACAGGAAAGGGTTTTTATCCCGTAAATCTGAAAGCAGCAGGAGTTGCCGGCAGGACAGACGGATTTATTTATGCATATATTAGGTACGGCGGCAAGGTAATGATGCCCAGTTACAGGGAAAGCATAGATGATAAGGGTGCATGGGACATAGTAAATTACGTCAGAAAATTACAGAATAATCAGTAGCTGGTTCAATAGAGGAGAACAGAAGATAGAATGGATACTGGTATAAGAGATGAAATTTTAGCAAAGAGGAATCAGGTCCCAAAATGGGTGATTTACCTGTTCCTTGGAATTGCTATTGTCGGCTTCGGCACATTTGCCTTAAATGCCAGTGGCGAAAATGCAAAAGATATATGGTTGATTTTTCTTGTTAACTTTTTATTCTGGACAGGTGTTGCCCAGGGCGGAATCGTATTCTCCTGTATTTTAAGGATTACGGATGCAAGATGGGGAAGGAGTTTTCTAAGAATTAGTGAAGGATTCGGGGCATTCGTGCCGGTTGGATTTATACTGTTACTGGTTCTTGTCTTTTTGGGTAAGGACTATGTCCTGCCATACGCAACCGAGCACTACCATCATCCAAAAGATATCTGGCTCAATATGACGTTTGTCCAGGCAAGGAACATCATTTTGTTTGCCATTTTGATTGTACTGAGCTACGCATATGTAAGAATTTCTCTGAACCAGGATTTAGTTGGCAACGATAACACAAAAAAAGATAACGGATACTTTCCAAGACTAAGAACACTGGCACCTGCTATAGTAATATTTTATGCAATAACATTCAGCTTTTTTGCCTGGGACTTTATGATGTCTCTTAACCCGCACTGGTTCAGTACACTGTTCGGCCCGTACTATTTTATGGGTAGCCTGATTGCAGCTATTGGTGCAACAATAATCCTCTCGGTAGTTCTTAAGAGGTATATAGGGCTTGATGATTATCTTGGTCAGTATCATTACTGGGATATGGGAAAGATTCTCCAGGGTTTTTCACTTTTCTGGGTCTATCTTATGTTTTCACAGTTTCTGCCTATCTGGTATGCAAATATGCCCGAAGAGACGGGATTTGTTATCAAGAGGGTAGTTGATGAACCATTTAAAACATTTTCATGGGCAGTTCTTACATGCTGTTTTATTTTTCCGTTTGTAGCCTTTATACCGAGGACAAATAAAATTGTAACACCTATACTAGTTTTCATTGCGACGGTGTCATTTACCGGCCTGTTTATGGATAAATTCCTGCTGGTTGTTCCTTCATTAACCGACCAGCTAAGCTTCAGCATTAAATATATTTTGGTAACACTTGGTTTTCTAGGTACATTTCTTGCGACCTTCTTGCTTTTTATAAACAAGTATCCTATTATTCCTTATGGCGACCCGTTTTTTGACGGCAAGACAGGACATGGAGGGCATCACTAATGGATTTAAGTGATCAGCAGTTAGACAAGATAGCAAAGTTTGCTGTTATTAATTTTCTGGGTGCAATTGTTACACTCCCGCTATTGATAGCTACTGTTGCATTCTTCGGGCCCCAAATCGCCCCTTTAATGAACAAACTTCCCTGGTAGGTAATAAGATCCCTCTATTTGTCATACTGAATACCCAATCAAGTTGAGTACAGGTTTATTTCAGAAACTGATACAATTGTAATAAATTGAGATATTACAATTCTGTCTATGTTAATATAAGGTATTTAGAATATTAAAACTATTGGAGAATTATGATGGCAAGAGAAGCAGAGATATATTTAAGATTCACACTAAATGATGATAACATTCCCGAGGAAATACTCTGGAAAGCAAGTGAGGATGAAGGAGAGGATCAAAAGAAATGTGATGCGGTGTTTCTTTCACTCTGGGACAGGGAAGAGAAAAACACCCTAACGATTGATCTATGGACCAGGTCTATGGAAGTAGGGGAGATGAATACCCATTATTACTTTACTATCATGAAAATGGCCGATACATACGAAAAAGCCACTAATAATGCTGAAATTGCAGAAAAAATAAGAAATTTTGGCAATGAGTTTGCACAGTCTGTTAAAGAGATGATTAGGAAAGAAGGTTAACAAAGCTTATTTTTATATTCAGTCTTATTTCCCTTCAATTTATAAGTAATTTCAGTAGGGTTTTTAAGGATTTTTTCTTCTGGCCTATCTAGAAACTGAGTAGGCTCTAATCCATTTCCTATTAGGCTGATAATCTTCAGCGACCAGAATTTTTAAATGATTTGCCCCAGTTGTAAGTAGTTAATCTAATATAATATTATAGAACAATATAATCATATAGTAATATACAATGAAATATGTCATGCATATTGATATCATTTAAACTAAATTAAAATTCAAATCGATGGAGAGTGCTAATAATGCCTGATAAAAAGGTCTGGTTTATTACGGGTTGTTCCTCTGGATTCGGACATTCTCTTGCCAAGAATGCTTTGTTAGATGGTCATTATGTTGTTGCTACTGCCCGGGATATAGGTAAATTGGCTGACCTTGAAAGTGAATACGGGAAAAATATCCAAGTAGTAAAACTTGATGTAACAAAAAACGATCAGATTCCGGAAGCGATAAATAGTGCTATGGATTCTTTCGGTAGAATTGATGTATTGGTTAATAATGCTGGATATGGCCTTGTGGGTGCTTTGGAAGAATATTCAGAGGGGGAGATGCATAAGAATTTTAATACAAACTTTTGGGCAGCAATAAACATTATCAGAAAAGTATTACCGGTAATGAGAGATCAAAAATCAGGACACATCATTAATATATCTGCCGGGGCGGCCATAATGAATGAAACTGGTTTTAGTATTTATGCTGCATCCAAAGCAGCACTGGATCTTGCAAGTGAGGCCCTTTGCTGGGAAGTTAAACCACTTGGAATAAACGTTACTAATGTTGTTCCCGGGCCGTTTCGTACGGACTTTATTACGCGTTCACTAAACAAAGCCGAAAAAAATATTGATGACTATGACCAGACAGTTGGAAAGTTTGTAGAATTTCTTGATAAAATAGACGGTAAACAACCCGGAGATCCGGACAAAGCAGCAGAAGCAATAATAAATATTACTAAACTTGAAAAACCGCCACTTTATCTTTATCTTGGAGAATTTGCATATAAGTCTGTAAACAGAAAGATAAAAACAATGAAAAAGTATCTTGATGACTGGGAAGATATAGGTTTACACACCGATTATTAATATCCAATCTATATTGATATAAAATTAAGAAAATGGTTTACTTATATTCCCTAGTAGTTATAAAAACTTAGATTTTCAGGAGAATAATATGGCAGTAATGAATCCCGAAACAGGGTTTGAGACATATCCCCTGGAAAAATTTATTGCGCTTATTGATGAGGAAAGTGACTTAAACACTGCAATAACCAAGTTGCATGAGGAAGGTTTTGGGAATGAAGATGTGCAATATTTTCATGGAGAAAAAGGGTTAGACATACTTGACCTTTGTGCCGATCATCACGGATTAATAGCAAAAATCATGAGGGTTATAACATTCACTCTTTCAAGAGAAGCAGAAGAAGGAATCAACATGACTAAAAAGAGTTTGGATAAAGGCGGATATTTTATCTCCGTACATGCCAGAACGGAAGATGAAAAGAAGAAAGCTCTATCAATATTTACTTCTAACAATGCTTATAATATGCATTATTTTTATACAACAACCGTTGAACATTTTTAGGTTTATTAGTACTAAGTAAAAATGCAAAAAGATAAATTGTTGAAAGCCATTATGTCAGCGGATGAAGGCAACTGGGAAAACGCACATATAACTGTGCAGGATATAGAGAATGAATATGCCTACTGGATTCATGCAAATCTGCACAGGGAAGAAGGTGATATTTCTAATTCTAAATACTGGTACAGAAGGGCAGGAAGGGATTATACCGAGATAGATTTTAAAGCTGAGAGGGAAGAGATAAGAAGGGAGATCGAGAATAACATTTAGTATTAAATATTTTATTTAAATTGTATTTTTAGTGTATGAATTGCTAGACTTGATTTTTCTTTTGCTTCGTTTTCTTTATATCAAGATAAAGAAAATGAAGATTTGTTAAGATACAAGTTTTATTATTATTCTTTGTTCTTTGTCTAGATACAAAGAACCAAAAATCACGGCTGCACAAGATTTACTAAAAATTAGTCATTTCAGCTAAAAAATATAATCCCACACCATCCCCTATATTTTTCTTAACGCTGAAATAAATAATTTTATTCACGCAAATTTTGTAATGCCGGTTTCTATATCATATTAGGTCCTTTTACCTGAACTCAGGTATTACTTCATTAGCAAATAACTCAAGTGTTTCCTTTTTCATTACATCCGAAAAGAAGATTGTATATTTTGATATGCCTTTTTCTACATCTGCTTTTATTTTCTCTATACACTGCTCCGGTGTACCAACAATACCAAGTTTTCCAACGTCACCAAAAAAACCGTATCTTCTCTGGCCCTTTTCAAGTTTTTCTTCAAGCTCATCTTCATTATTTACAATTACGCAGACTGTCTGTTGGGAAATAGTTATATCCTTAATATCCCTTCCTGATTTTACGCAGTGATTTTTTAAGGCTTCATATTTCTTATCAAAATCAATTGCACTTGATGCGGGGCAGTTCCACACATCTGCAATTTCTGCAACAACTCTAAGTAGATGTCTCTCTCCCGAACCGCCAATTGTTAGTGGAAGAAATGGTTTTTGCACGGGTTTAGGGTTGCACACTGCACCTTCAATATGAAAGTGTTTTCCATGAAAAGTGGATTCTTCCTCTGTCCACATGGATTTAATAATTTTTGCCGATTCTTCCAGCTGTTCGATTCTTGTTACGGTATCAGGGTAATCATAACCATATGTAGTAAATTCCTGCTCAAACCATCCTGCTCCTAATGCAAGTTCTAACCTTCCGCTGCTTATATAGTCGAGTGTTGCGGCCATTTTTGCAAGCAGGGGAGGGTGCCTGAATCCGTTACATAGGACCATTGCCCCCAGTTTAATATTTTCTGTAACTGTTGAGAGTGCGGACATGAGTGTCCACGGTTCAAGTATATCTATCCCGATAATACCCTGGCCAAGTACATGGTCGTAGAACCAGACTGAATCATAACCAAGTTTATCACACAACTGCGCCGCATCTTTAATCTCGGGAAATTCAATTTTTTGCTGTCTCAGCATAACACCAAATTCAACTTTGCTCATCACATAAATCCTTTAAAAAAATAATTTTTAAAATACTCGATTATGATACACTATATGCTTAATTTAAGTAAAATAAGGAGAATTTCAAAATATGTATAATTGGTTAAATCATAATATTATAGTTTTTGCAGTACTTGGTTTTATTGCATTACCCATTATGTTTACAGCTTGTGATACATCAAAGAAAGGAGCATCAAATCAAGGTAAAGGAGACAATCCAGTGGTACTATTCTCAACAAACCAGGGTGATATAAAAGTAAAGCTAAACAGGGCAGAAGCTCCAATCACTGTAGAAAATTTTATAGGTTATGTAAATGACGGATTTTACAATGGAGTTGTTTTCCATAGGGTAATACCAAATTTTATGATTCAGACGGGTGGATTTACTCCAGATATGAAAAAGAAGACACCGAAAGCCCCGATTAAGAACGAAGCAAATAACGGACTTCGCAACAGCCGCGGGACTCTTTCAATGGCAAGGACTTCAGAAGTGGACAGTGCTACTTCGCAGTTTTTCATTAACGTTAATGACAATAAGTTCCTTGATAACGGTGAAAGGGATTTTGGTTATGCTGTGTTTGGCGAAGTAATTGATGGAATGGATGTTGTAGATAAGATTGCAGCGGTCCAGACCGGGACAGATGGTCAGTTCAGGGATGTTCCGCAGGAACCAATTGTTATCAATTCGGCCAAAGTTGTTGAGTAATTAAATTTATTTTCTTTCAATAAAGCATAGTGGGTAAAACAACATATAAAAGTTCCGGCGTTAATATCGATGCCGGAAATCATTTTGTCAAACTTATAAAACCTCTTGTGGATTCCACCAGGAATAAATATTCCAATACAGGCTTGGGTGGATTTTCAGGTGCGTTTTCTTTGCCGCGAGGCTACAAGAACCCACTCCTTATTTCTGCAACGGATGGTGTTGGTACAAAGCTAAAACTTGCCATTGATTCAGATGTCCTTGATACCGTAGGTATAGACCTTGTCGCCATGTCGGTAAATGACCTTGTAACATGTGGTGCAAAACCACTTTTTTTTCTTGATTACCTTGCCACTTCAAAACTTATTCCTGAAAAACATATGGATGTAGTAAAAGGGATAGTTAAAGGCTGCAGGGAGGCAGGGTGTGTTCTCATTGGCGGAGAGACTGCAGAGATGCCAGGTTTTTACAGAAAAAACGATTTTGACCTGGCGGGATTTGCTGTAGGGATTGTAGAAAAAACAAAATTTATTAATGGTAAGAAAGTGAAATCTGGTGATGCACTTATAGGACTTGCCTCATCCGGACTTCATTCCAATGGATATTCTCTCGCAAGAAATGTCTTATTTAAGAAAGCAAAATTAAAACAGGATTCAAAACCACAGGGATTCAGAAGGCCTCTGTTCAGGGAACTTCTTGAACCTACTAAAATCTATGTAAATAGTGTCATGGATCTTATTTCAAAGTTCGATATTAAGGCAATTGCCCACATTACCGGAGGCGGACTCCTTGAAAATATTCCAAGGGTATTGCCGAACGGATGCAAGGTCATAATCGACTCTAAAAGCTGGAAAAAGCCCAGGATAATGAACCTTATACAGGATATCGGAAATATTGATGAGGAAGAAATGCACAGAACATTTAACTGCGGCATAGGGCTTGTACTTATTACACCAGACAATCAAAAGCAGAGGGTTTTAAAACGGCTTGACACACTCAAGCAGAAAGCATTCTTAATTGGGGAAGTAACCAAAAGCAAAAAAGTATTAAACCAGGTAAAGATAATCTGATTCCTTTTATCTAAGAAAGTTTCTGTAGGTATATTCAAATGTAGCATTAACATTTAATTTTTCCAGTCCCTGCCAGCTTTTTGGAAAAGGATGAAATGGCGCTGCTACCTTTATTGCCCGCAGGGCTTCACCATCGAGGGCCCGGAATCCAGTTGAACTTACAATTTGTATCCCATCCAGATCACCGTTACTTCTTATAGTAAATATGAGGTTAAGGTTCCCGTGTTCTCCTCTTAGAGCAGCATCCGTAGGATAGTGCCAAACCCCTTCAATTTGTCTCTTTAAACCAAGAAAATAAGAGTAGTATTTGAACTCAGTAGTATTCAGATCAACTGTATCCTCAGTTCTTGGAACGTTCCTCGCCCCAACTTTAGAAGGCTGTGTGGAACTATAAGGTGATGGAAATTCGGCAGGGTTACTTTTAACAAGTTCCCTTCCGATTTCGCTCAGGTCTTTATCAGGTTTTATTTTATCTCTCAACCATTTTTGTTTTGGAAGTTTTGCTAGCTTATGGTCTCTGAGAACTTCATTGTTTGTTTTAATTTTTTCTTTAACCGGTTTTTTCTTTTCAGGTTCTTTTTTTGCTATCTTCTTATGTTCTTTGGGTTTTGCCGGTTTCTTTGCAGGACTTGGTTTTGGGCTCGGCGGTTTTGTCAGACGTGTAGTTTTATCAGGTGCGGATTCTTTAACGGCCTTGTGAGATTTTTCAGAGAGCAGCTTTGATTTTTCGGGGGGTTCAGTTTCCTTGTCAATGTACTCGGTAATTTCAATATAGTCTTTTTTCTCTTTGGGTGGTGGCTTCCTAGACTGAAGATTTAAAAGATCCGGATTAAAAAAGATTAGTAGGAAAAAAACTAGGTGAAGGAGAATAGCAAAAAGAAATGCATATAATATATCATTTCTTCTTCTTTTTCTTTTTTTGTAATAAGTTTCAGTCACTTCACTATAATATATATTAAATTTATTGGATTTCTATTATTTAAAATAGATTCAGGTGTAATTGGATTTACAATTAAATACGGATATTTACGTAATACAATTAAAGTATCTTGTAAAATACAATTACCGCAATTATCAATATTGTAATTATTATTGTTAATAAGTTGAAATATTTTTCAATAAAAACTTTTATATTTGGGCCGAAAAAGTAAAAAAGGCCGCCTTCTATAAAAAATCTGGCAGATCTTCCGATAGCGGAAGCAAGAATTAAATCATATAAAGATATGCTAAATACGCCCCCGGCTATTGTAAAAACCTTAAAAGGTATTGGTGTAAAAGCAGCGGTAAGTACTGCAAGAAATGAGTTCTTATTGTATAGTTCACCTACGTAATTAAAGGAAGATTCACTAAAGATATATACGAAGAAAAACCCGTGGACAGTACCCCACAGATATAAACCAATGTAGTATCCAAGTATTGCTCCTAAAACAGAAAATACTGAACATATAAATGCATACCATAATGATCTTTTCGGGCTGCCAAGACACATGGTAAGGAGAATAGGGTCAGGTGGTATAGGAAAAAATGAGGCTTCTATAAAAGAAATAAAGGCAAGAATATAAATACTGTATTTGTGTTCAGCCCATTTTAGCAGCTTGTTATATAAAGCTTTTAACACTATCAGAGACCTTCGAGATCACTATTTAGTTTTTCAATATAGTCATGATTTGTAAGATCAAGTTTTATAGGTGTAACGGAGACATAACCATCATTTATTGCCAAAATATCGGAGTTTTTAATATCAACAAACCCAAGTTCATTACCACCGATCCAGTAGTACTCTTTTCCCCTGGGGTCAATTTTTTCTACAATAGGATCTTCGTAAAGACGTTTACCCTGTTTTGTAACTTTTATTCCCTTAACCTTTTCAAGATCAAGGTTAGGGACATTTAAATTTAATAGAGTATCTTCAGGGATGCCTTGTTCAAGAACATATTTTGCTAATATTATTGAATAATGTATAGCAGTCTCAAATTTATAATTCAGTCTTCCGTCAATGGATACTGCAATGGATGGAATTTTTAAAAGTGTTGCTTCCATAGCTGCACTCACTGTACCTGAATAGGTAATATCATCTCCCATATTGGCTGCCATATTTATTCCGGATACTACCAGGTTAGGTTTTTTGTCTTTTAGGAGTCCATTTACGGCCAGGTTGATACAGTCTGTGGGAGTACCATCGACAGCATAAGTATGTGAATTTATTTTTTCTGCCCTTAAGGGCCTGTGAAGACTCAATGAATGACTCGCTGCACTCTGGTCTCTGTCAGGTGCAACAATAAACACTTCACATGCAAGTTCATTCAATGCACCTGCAAGCAAATGCAGGCCTTCAGAGTTTATTCCATCGTCATTAGAAACAAGTATTCTCATAATTAATTTGGTGGTCGGGGTGACCGGATTTGAACCGATGACCACTGGTCCCCCAGACCAGTGCGCTACCAGGCTGCGCTACACCCCGACTGGACTGATAGGTTAACAAATTTTATATAAACTGGAAAGAAATGAAAGAGGTGATTAACCAAGTAAATCTTTTAAACTTTTTAGTTCAGTTAAGAGTTCTTCAATTAAATGCTGATCATCACTTTTACTGTCAGTTGAAGTAAACTCTTCTTTTAATTTTTTCTTTGCTCCGGCAATGGTATAGTTTTGCTCATACAGCATGTTTTTTATCTTAATGATGGTATAGATGGTATCACGGTCATAGAGACGCTGGGATTTCCTTCTGATCGGTTCGATTTCACCAAACTCACTTTCCCAATAACGCAATACATATGGTTTTATGCCAGTGTACTCACTAACTTCCCCGATTCTGAAATAAATTTTGTCGGGGAGCTTAATATCAATCGCTTTTTCTTGCATATTCTGATCCAACCCTCAATTTTTACTTCTCACTTACACTATTATACTATCATTTTTTGGAATATATAAAATAAATTTAAAATTTTTGTTAATTTATTATAACACCCTTAAATGATAGACGGTGAACAGGGCTTGGGCCATACATTTTTATAGCCTCATAATGTGCTTTTGTTGGATAACCCTTATGTTTTAGAAATCCGTACTGTGGGTATATCTCATGTAATTTTTCCATAATTCTGTCCCTTGTCACCTTGGCAATTATTGAGGCAGCTGCGATGGACTGACACTTTGTGTCACCCTTTACAATTGTTTGCTGCTTGATTTCAAGAGTTGTTGGGCGGTTCCCATCAATGTAAACGAGGTCGGGTTTAACTGTTAATCCGAGGATAGAACTTTCCATAGCTTTAATGGTGGATTGTAGAATATTTATTTGATCTATTACATCATTTTCGATAATACCAACTGCAAATGAAACTGATTTTTCTGAAATTATATCGTAAAGTAGTGATCTTTTTTGCGGTGTGAGTGCTTTTGAGTCATTAAGCCCGTCAATCGGGTTTTCTTTTGAAAGAATTACAGAAGCCGCAACAACGGGTCCTGCAAGCGGGCCCCTGCCTGCTTCATCAACACCTGCTGGTATTTGTCCAATATCCCAAAGCTGATTTTCAAATTCAAGTGTAAGTATGGACAATTTATTCTGTCAAACCATAATTTTTTAATACAGATTTAAGTTTGTCGAGGTGGCTCTTTGACATTTCACAAAGTGGTAGCCTGCAGCCCATTTCAATCATGTTCATTAATGCAAGTGCCCTTTTAACAGGGACAGGGTTTGTTTCAAGGAAGAGTGCTTCGTTAAGTGGAAGTAGTTTGTAGTGGAGGTCTCTACACGCATTATAGTCACAGGCAACAAAATTGTTATATAGGCCGGCAACATCATTTGGAACTATATTAGCCGTTACCGTGATAAAACCACTTGCCCCGATTGCAAGTAAAGGAAAATTTAGTGCATCTTCACCGGAAAGGAGAAGAAAGTCTTTTCCGCATTGGCTTAGTATTTCGCTTGCCTGTGTAAGTGATCCGCTTGCTTCTTTTATACCAATGATATTGTTGCATTTACTTCTGAGGCGGGAAACAGTTTCAGGTAACATGTTTGCACTGGTTCTCCCGGGGACATTATATAATATTATTGGTATGCCAGTGTTGGAAGCAACGGCTTTAAAGTGCTGAAACATACCCTCCTGGGTTGGCTTGTTATAATAAGGGACTATTACAAGTGCCGCATCTGCTCCTGCCTGCTCTGCATACCTGGTCAGGTTTATTGCTTCTTCCGTGCTATTCGAACCCGTACCGGCAATCACAGGGACTCTTTTGTCTACAATCTCAATTGTATGCTTTATAACATCTCTATGTTCATCATGAGAAAGTGTGGGGGATTCCCCAGTCGTTCCGCAAGGTACTATCCCGTGTGTGCCCCCGGCAATCTGAAACTCAATCAGTTTGGTTAATGTATCGTAGTCTATTTTATTTTTCTTAAAGGGAGTAATTATTGCTACTAAAGATCCGCTAATCATTTTTGCTTCCTGTTTCTAAATTTTTTTTCCGCAATGAGAACAATATACACTATCCGTATGGATTTTGTTTCCACACTTACTGCAAAAATTATTTTCCCGCTTCCCGGTTTCAAGGAAAGAGTTGAAAGTATCAAAAAAAGTTTTTGCCTCTGTAAATGAACCGGGAGGCAGGCTAAGGACATATTTTGAATTTGCTATGTCTACATGTATGGTCGGTTTACTGGCAACTTCTTCGTAAAGAAGGCTGTTAACCTGGCTTAGCTGGAAGTCTCTGAAGATTTTCAGGCTGGTGGAATTTTTTGCCAGTATTACTCTTTTGCTTGTAAGTATGGCAAATATCTTATAGAAGGTGTTACTGTCCTTTGATGAACCTGCCCTGTAGATTACCCTCTCTGTTTTCATGGAGATAACTATTTTTTCATCTCCTGACAGGCTCAATGACAAATCATTCTTAATTCTTTCAGGAAGAGATAATAAGTCCTTACCGGAAGGGTCAAATAAACTGAAGTAAATTTTCTTAAATACTGTTTTTATTCTGTCCATTAATCTTGATTAAGAGTTCTGCTATCTGTACTGCATTTAGAGCAGCACCTTTACGCAGCTGGTCACCTACAACCCAGAAACTCAGTCCGTTCTCTATAGTAAAATCTTCCCTGATACGACCAACTATGCAGTCATCTTGGCCTGCGGCATCGAGCGGCATTGGGTAAACAGCATTTTTGGGATCATCCATAACCTTTACCCCGGGAAAATTTTCAAAAGCCATTCTGGCTTCAGATGCCGTTATCTTATTTTCAGTTTCTATGTTTACTGAAACGGAGTGTGCCCTGAATACAGGTACCCTAACTGTAGTTGCTGTGATATTAATAGTGTTATCATCAAGAATCTTCCTGGTTTCATTGTGAAGCTTCATTTCTTCCCTTGTGTAATCATTGTCCTGAAAAACGTCAATATGTGGAATTACATTAAAGGCAATTGGGTGAGGAAAAGTTTCTGATTCTGATTCCTCTGAATTAGCCCATGCCTTGGTCTGTTGTTCCAATTCTCGAATGCCACCTGCACCGGCTCCTGAAACCGCCTGGAAACTCGTGACTACAACCCTTTTAATTTTTCCTAAATCATGTAGCGGTTTCAACGCCATAATGGTAACGGCAGTAGTGCAGTTAGGATTTGCTATTATTCCCTTTTGCTTATGATTCTTGATTGCATCGGGGTTTATTTCCGGTATTACAAGTGGAACTTTAGGGTCAAGCCTGTAGGCAGAGCTGTTGTCAATTACCACTGCTCCGGAACTTACTGCAGAGTTTGCAAATTCTTTTGTTCTTGAAGACCCGGCTGAGAATAGTGCTATGTCAATCCCACCGAAGCTGTCATGGTCAAGCTTTTGAATAGTCAGGTTATTCCCTTTAAATTTAATTTCATTTCCTGCGGATCTCTCTGAGGCTAAAAGCCTAAGCTCTCCAAGCGGAAAATTCCGTTCATCAAGAATATCCATCATCTCACGGCCTACTGCACCTGTAGCACCTACTATAGCAACATTATATTTATCTTTCATATTTCAAAACCGTTTATTTCGAATATTTTTTCTCAATTTCATTAACTTTATTAATATTTTCTTCTTCACTGTCATCAGGAACAGAATCGAACCATGCCTCGAGAATTTCCCCTGCAAGAGCATTAGATGTTGTTCTTAGGCTCATGGCAAGTATATTTGCATTATTCCATTTTCTTGCCCCACTTGCTGTTTCAGCGTCAGCACAAAGTGCGGCCCTTATACCCGGGACTTTATTGGCTGCGATTGAAACACCGGTCCCGGTCCAGCAGCAAACTATACCCTGATCACTTTCGCCTGATGCAACCCTTTCTGCAACTATCATTGCCACATCTGTCCATCCAATCTCTTCACCTGCGATTGGCCCGTGAAGAACGAGTTCATGGTCCTTCTTCTTCAATTCACTTATTACAAAATCAGTGAGATGGTTTTTTTCATCACTTCCGAATACTATCTTCATTCTGTCCACTATTTTAATTAGTTAATCCAAGGGTTCAACAGAAGGCCGTATTATTTTATAAAAATTATTTTGTAAATATATATTCCGAGCAGTACAAGGACTATGCCAAGAATGTTGTTGAGGAATATGTTAAGAAGTGCTGATTTCATATAACCGTCTTTTAAAGAGGTGGAGGCTCTCAAGGCCAAAGGTGGAAAAAGTGGTAAAGGCACCCAGCAGGCCTAGAAAAAAAAACAGCCTGAGATTTTTCTCGATTGAGTAGTGTTCAGAAAACTGCCATGCAATCCCAATTATAAAACAGCCAAGCAGATTGACCCCGAGAGTCCCAAGGGGAAAATTAGTTTGAAAACTTTTAGAAATCAGATTAGATAATGTATATCTTGAAAGTGCACCGATTGCACCTCCAAAGCCAATTAATATAATTTGTAGCATTTTTTTTAATAACCAATTGAATTTGAAGGAAATACTATAATACAAATTATATTAATTTAAATATCTGTTCAGAAATTATGGATTATTTAAAAATAGCAAAGAATGCAGCCATAAAAGCGGGCGAAATCCAGCTAAGAAATCTTAATAATATTAAGTCTGTCAGCTTTAAAGATACAAAGGGAAAAAATAATATTCTCACCGAAGTGGATACGGAGTGTGAGGAGGTCATTCTCTCTATAATTAAAAACAACTTTCCCACACACGATGTACTTGCGGAAGAAAGCGGCAAAAATCTTGAAAACAGCTCCGATTATATCTGGCTCATTGACCCACTCGACGGTACGATGAATTATTCACACAGCTATCCCTATTTTAGTGTATCAATCGCGCTTGAATTCCAGGGTGAAGTTATCTGCGGTCTTGTATATGATCCGGTACGTAACGAAATGTTCAGTGCGGAAAAAGGCAAGGGCGCAGAATTAAACGGTTCGGATATAAAAGTTTCCGGCGTAGAATTTCTTGAATATTCCCTGGTTGTTTCTGGAACATTTCATCACCCCGAAGAAGATATAATGGAAAAATTTATCGAAATACTAAAAAGTCTGGCCCTTAGGGCACAGGGTGTAAGGAGAGACGGCTCCGCAGCGCTTGACCTTTGCAACGTAGCCTGTGGGCGGTATGAATCTTTCTGGGAATTCGGGCTAAATGCCTGGGACATGGCTGCAGGCAGTCTAATCCTGGAGGAAGCCGGCGGAAAGGTTACCGATCTAAAGGGTGGCAAGTTTTCAATCTACGAAGGTCGGCTCGTCGCTTCAAACAGCCTTATTCATAACGAGATGCTTGAGCTTCTTGCACCTTATTTTTAAATCTATTTTCTGGAAATTTTGAATATTCCAAAAATTATAAAGAAACCTCCGACTATTAAACCAGGGTCAATTTTAGTGCCGAGTATATACCAGTCAAATAG